>OJEY01000216.1_pt1 | contig 9444 bp, 5 predicted proteins | sample 1593981 | NCBI WGS metagenome assembly OJEY01 (sample SAMN05416706, study PRJEB24817) | seawater metagenome | isolation source: Sea water | place: Canada:Atlantic | collected 2013-07 | reverse complement strand
CGAGATTCGCCTTAGTCTCGTGGGCTCGGAGATGTGTATAAGAGACAGATCATACTCCAACTGGGAGGCAAAAAAAACGAGTCTTGTTTCCGTCAAGTGCTTTGTAAATGGGTCTCAAAAACTGATTTGATTTGGCGTTGGTTTCTGTTGATTTTTTTCATGATTCTACTGCTGTTTTTGTGTCATGTTTTTTCTTGTTTTTTTTTTACCAATACCAGAGAAAATTCAAGTGCGCCTTTATTTTTTGCTTGAGTGATTCGAGACTCATTTTTGCTTGATTTTTGCTTGTTTTTTGCTTGTATGTTTTTATTAATTTTTGCTTGTTTTTTGCTTTTTTTTTTTCAAAAACCAACTCCAAGCTCAAATACGATTCAGACTTGTCGACTATGGGTACCAGGCAGCTTTCAAGAAATTGATTGGAAGTAAATTGAATATTCATAAGGGCGTTGGCGGATCGCAAACAGGGAAAGGGCCTCATTTGGGACTATGAGGGGAACGGGAGGTACAAGACACGACAAGAACAAATGTTTAAGGCGCAGCACTATTTCTACATTTTTTTCATGTGTATACACACCTACCCAGAGGAAGATAAGATGATTAATATCCTAGAAACCCAGCGCATCAAGGTACGTCGCTCATCATGGTTTCATTTCTTTTGCATTCAACTTTTTTTTTTTGCTGTCATGTATGCACATCGGTTTTCATGGGGGCGGAGTCTACCTCCCTATGGGAACATTGGTCTTTCTGGAGGAGGGGGGGTATTCCCTCTGAAGTTGAGTTTGTATAGTACAATAAAAAGGTGCAACTCAAGAAGAGGGGGGCGAGGTGAGACTAAGGTAGTGAAGCTGAGGTGAAGCTGAGGTGGGGCTGTGATTCTGAAACTAAAGTGTAGCTAAAATGAAGCTGAAGTGATGAAGCTGGGGTGAGGCTGATGATAAGATGACGATGAAGTTTCGAGGCTGAGAGGAGGCTGGGGAGGGGTTAAGTGGCTGAGGTTAAGGTGGTGAAGTCTGAGGTGAGGCTGAGATAAAGCTAGCCCCCGACGCGTTTTTTATTTACAAATTAGTCTCACGAGGCTTTAACGCGGATTATTTCCGTATCCGGCGTCGAAATCGGCGGACGCACGGGTCCGTACCTCTAGTAACTATATAATGCTATGCGGTTCTTGTAATGTATAAATCTTTGAGACCTGATCTCTAGTTTTTGATATACATTTTTTTGATTTTTGGGAGGTGTATTTGGACCTATTTCGGAAAACTGCGCCGCTTAGATAAATGCTGAAATTACTACTTTCCTGTCATTTATCCATCTTCAATTGCATATGAGTTCTCTCTGAAATCGGTAGGTCCAGGCTCGGTCAATAGCGATTTTCCGTATTGGCCCCTGTCGCCAAATGCTGCCTACCTATCTTCCTTGCTTCACCCACACACCAATTCTTCACACATGACCATCTCCTCCCCCCTGTCTATCCACCACAACACCTTCCCCATGACTGACCCCACAACTCCAATGCTAAGCGCTTTAGTAATTCTTACTTGGACCAAGCCTATCCTCCCCAGTTGTCTGCGATTTAGACATGACATGCCTAAAAAACTCGACTTACAGCGTTTCATTCTCCAAACGTTCACACTATATCATGACCATTTTTATCCCCCACATGTCTATACAACGAACGCTGAAGCCTGTCTTATGACCATCGACCCATATTTCCCACTGCATAACGCCGCATCTTCTGCTTTCCCAAATTTTCGACATTCGAAAAGGAAACGGAACTTTTCCTGACTAAATTTTATTGAAGCTTTTAGACCGATCAAAAAAACTCATCCCGGAACTATTTCACTTTTATCTCAAGTAAAGTAACATTACTGGCACGATAGTTTCAACTTGAACTTCTATCGTCATGGTTGTTTAAAACGATCTGTACACGATCTCACCACTTGGCACTTAAAAAACCTCTGCTCACGGCCTCCGCTTCACCCTCAACGGTTTCTGCACACATGCTTCACCAACAATGCCAGGTGGTTGACCAACCGTCCGTCCCAAACCCATATTCTATGCCCACTATCACCGCCACCGTCCTCTTCCCCCCACCCCTGTCAGTATGCCTATACCTCCTGAATCTCTCAGGTGAATGTCCTCAACATAACACAAACATCATACTACACGACCCACTTCGAGCCTGAGCCCTCGATACACGCCAACTCAACAGGCTCAAGGGCCAGGTCACCTTCATCGACGAAAGGACCACGCGCTCCACTGGGTATAGCACCATTATATTTCCTCCGCCACTATACCACTGGGTACCCATCCGGGCCCCTGGCAAAATCGAATCAGCTCTGCCCTCTGTCACTCCCAGCACCCGAGACCACACGCACCGCTGAGTGTGCTCCTGCGTCTCCACGCCGTGTGTTTTTTTAATACATAATTCTTGGCACGCCTCGGTTCGCTTGGCCTCAGCTTTCGACTTGACGGCAGCTGATATCGCCTTGCAAGCCTGAGCTGTCTGCTTTCTCTACCGGACATCTGGCGAATATCATCCACAGGAAAGTATAAATAATTGACGTCATTTCACCCCTCCAACCCTCAGGTTTTAACAGGAGTCTCTCTATTTCCAGAGGGATAGAGCTGATTCAAGGATATGCTCATAGGTTAATGGGTCAAAAAAGAGCCATCCTTCCAAAGGCATCAAAGGCTCCAGGTATTGTAATTAGCGTTGTCTGTATGTCTCCATATTTTCAGGGTCAAAGAGTCAGGGCCCAGTGAGTTTCTGTCTTCAGGGTCTAGTGGCCAATGCTCTCTCGTTTTGTGTTTTATGGGCTGGTAGTGCACGTAATTCTGACCAGAGAAAAGAGGCGATGACCATCGCCCTTCCTGGAAGTCTGGAACGCACGCGACTAATCCAGTTCAGTTTCATACCTCAGTTACTCCATGGTTCACGAGTATAATATTAAGATGTGACCTCGCTCCACTACACACACCTACCCTGACAGCACTTTGCCTCACCATGAGCTATTTTGCGGCTATGTAGTGAGTGCGGTTAAAATCCTCCAGCTCATGGTGCTTGACGTTAATGGTCAAACTCCGTCTGGCTGGGGGTCGAGTAACGCGGACTGTGGCCCTGTGTGACGTCCATTACTACATTGTACCCAGCACACTCAGCGAAATAATATACTTGCTGTCACGCAAACTACTAAGTTCGCACAAATAACGCTGGTTGTGACTATCATCCACCAGTTTTTGGACGTGTTTTACAGAAAACATTTCATCGCGACTCAAGTGATTTTACTTCATGACATATATATAGTGTCCATTTCAGGACAACAACCAGCTTAGCAAGAGGCACAAATGGCAACATGGCGTGTCTCAGACCCACGTTTTCAGTTGGAGGAGGTACTTGGTCGTGTAGATATGAGCTCGATAACACATCGTGTTTCGTGGTCGTAGACCACCAGCTTCGTACCGGCTCCTAAGTTGTGATGCAAGGATCGAATGGGTGGGATGCTTTCTAGATCGAAGGTGTCCGGGTAGGAAATTCTGTTGGTATTCCGCTGTAGTTACACACTCATGCTTTACCGCATGTTTTTACCATTTTTTTGGTGGTTGATTTTATGATTATCGGCAACCTGGCGCAATATGAGGTTCGTATCCCTGGCATCTCAGTGTTGTTATTTCCTATAGATAAGTAATCACAGTCGCTTTGAACATTCTTATTAGGGAAGGCATCCCGTTAGAGGCGCACCTATGGTTGTCAGTATCAAAATATCAAACTAGTAGGATTGGAAGCAGCAATCTTGACGTGCACAGGTATAAAGTGATGTCATGTGTCATGCCTCCCACAAATGGTTTCAAACAGAAGGTAGAGGTAATTGCCGGGGTAAGAAAAGCAGCATGCTTCTGTCTGTATTCAGTTTTTGATGATTCTGACACGCGACTAAACCCATAGATCTAAGGATGCCTCGTTGAGCGCATTCTTTTGAAGGCTTTAAAAAATCCCTGTTTTCAAAAAAATATATGCGGCGCTACTCATCCTTCGATCACTTCATTGTTTTTTCTTTCATCTCCCTAATCATGCATTATCTTCCCTACATATCCATCTTTCACATGCCCATTCGGTTATTGCGTATTCAAATCCTCCTCTTTCTACTCCACCTCTCAGCTGCCATTGCTGCCTCCAAAAGTCCAATTGCAGTTTCCACAATACTTCACATCATCAAAAACATGCATAGCATCCTAAACTCCTCCTTTGCAGGTCGCCACATTTTGTACTCCCCCACAGCCGGTGTTCCGTCATCACCTAAAAAGTGATTATTATAACGGACTCTATGTTCTTCTGCGCATGTGCCATCCTGAATCTCCCCGCCAGACCGATTTTACCCTCCTGGGAGGGTGCTGCCTGCTTGACATCGAATGGCCCGTTCACAGAACCCTTCGTACCAATTTTATTTCTCACGTATAACTGTGTGCATCTTTTGATAATTTAGGTAAATTTAGGTAATAACATTCGGGATTAAGCGCCCAGCCGGAGCCATCATTCAAGGTCGGTCGCTCTTCATACCAATCTCCATCCATGTCTGATTATACCAGCTCCAAATACCAAAACATATCTTCAGTCAGAAAACGGCTTCGACCTAGTAACGCAAAAAAATAACCGCTATTAGATGCAAGGGCTTGCACATTTTGCATAAAAAAGGCGGTATCCAATCCAAATCATCTCCAGCTGTCCATTAGTATGGATGAAACTGGTATTCTGGTGTTTAGAACTTAACTGGCAGGAGCACCTCTGGTTGAGTATAACAAAACAAGATTTCGTAGCCACCGATGAGAACTACATGCGCACCTTATAACTTATATCCTCTCTGATCCATGATGAAAGGTTCTGATAACGTTGAGCGAAAAGAAAATCATATCGAGTCAGCTGCTGTACATCAAACTCGAGTTGATGTAAAATAAAAAAAACAAATATACGTACCGTTTTCTGGGATAACTCATGAGTAAGGTGCTATCAAAACCTGTACGATATGCCATGTAAAATCCAGAGACGTGTGCATTCAATATTGGCGCGAAAAATATATGAAATTTAAAAATCAGGCACTCAAATCTTCTCTTGGAACTCTGTTGGAAAAACGATGCATAAAAGACACAATAGTCACCGATGAGATTTAGGAGCGTACAAATTCTTGCTGGCACCGTTTTTCATGCAGAGATATCCCTGTTTTCCGTTTTCCAGAAAATACGATTCGTCACAAAAAGTAATGAAAGATGTTGCAAACAAAATAAGAATGAAGTCGAGTCAACTGGACAAACGGGATATTTTTCGGAAAAATTCATTGACAATGTGGTATCAAAACGTGAGACATACCATGTTTAACCTGCAGTTGGTGTACACAACATTGGCGCCAGAATATAAAAATGCACAACTTCTGCGGAGGATCACTGGCTGGGGGGGGGGGAAATGCAAGAGTTAGTAGTAACCGATGATATCTACATGCATGCAATTCTTTACGCTTACGATTTCTTTTGCAACAACATCTTTCATTCCCCGCTTTCACCTCTGCGATGATTGCAGAACGCTCCACTGAAAAGTGAACAGTGAAAAACTATAAATTATTTGAACGACCAATCTAATTCTCCAACCTGCTACATTTATAACGCAATATCGAATTTTACCATCATAGGCCAATTACACGATGGTTGGAACTACCGAAAACTACCAAAAACGATGATATTTTCAAAAAGTCCGCGCAATGCGGCGGTACTGAATCCACAGGATGGTAGAAACAGCTCCCTGGGAACAAAAGCCAGATGTGATTGCTCTCGAATCCTGCAAAAGGTGGTCCTGGAAGCACTTACGTAAAAGGCTGCCAAGCGTACTGTAGGCAAAAATCAAATAAGGCGTAAGTGTGCGTACAATCGATGTGAACTATACCTCAAGGATATGACCACACGGGTTTGCGCCGCCTCCTTACAATCATTATGGGAGGTCTACGTTTCGCATGGATTATTGTAATCGACGGTGATAGTTGAGTATTTGGCGGCTAGTTCCAAGAATCGAAAGGTTACCTTAACCCCACTTCCAAAACGAACAAGTGCGACACTTTATCGCGACACAAGACAAACTAAATAAAATGTCCATATTTTTTTGTACTATCTAGCACAGCGTGTTGGAGCGAATCAGGGATGTATCTTGCGGGAGTCGACAGAGCAAATCCCATTCCGATCTGTAGTGTGAGCTGAAGATATAGCTATGATGTTCGCCTTCTGTCATGTACGTCAATTCATTATAAACTTCCTGGGCGAAAGGAATGCCTTGCGCTGCGAGAATCAGGGAGCCTCGTGGTCCCCAAGCTCACGCTCGTATGAATTTAATAAAGCCACAGGTGGCGCTGTTTGTGCTATTTCGGTTTGTATCAGAAACCACAGCGGAAATCAGATGGGGGTTGGAGGTGACCCAGCATTACAGTCCCCATTATTTTGCGGAGTGCTATTCGCCGTACATAGATAATCAATCATCCTGGTTATTATTTGGTCGGTGGTCGGAGTGGCTCTGGCAAATACACCCCGCGTTGTCGCTTGAACAACGCACTTTTTTGGATAATTTTCATACCGATATAACCATTCTTACGCCATTATGACGTGAGTGTGACATTCAGAAACTGGTCTTGACATTATTTTTTCTCACCCGGGTCAATCAAGTTGATGTGCGCTATCCCGTTGCCAAAATTTGGAGTGGGCCTGGCAAGTAGACCTCCATTCATAGCGCAAATTTGATATATCCTTCTATAATCACCCCTCCGACGTCGCGTAAGCCACCCATTTTCCTACCGACATGGTCATTTTTACGCCATTAATGACGTCAGAGGGACATTCAGAAACTCATCATAGCACACTATCCCATCCGGATCGATAAAATTGATTTGGGTCCTTATCTGGTCGAAATTTGGAGTGATTCTGGAAAGTAAACCCCGAGTTATAGCTTTAGCAGCAAGTTTCTTATTTTCCTGTTGATATTGTCGTTTTTTACGCCATCAATGACGTCAGAGTGACACTGGGAAACCGGTTGTGGAGTTATTTTAACCATCCGATTTGACAAGCATGATGCAGACTATAATTTGTTTAAAATTTGCGGTGGTTCTGGCAAGTAGACCACGGGTTATCGCTTGGACATATCATTTCCTGTCCGCTTTCTGGGCTATTTTCTTACCAATATGGTCATTTTTGCACACCAATGACGTCAGAGTGACTTTCAGAAATCAATTTTGACTTTTTATTTCCACCCAGATCAATAAACTTGTTGTGCACTATCATTTGGTCTAAGTTTGGAGTGGCTCTGGCTAGTAGATCCCATAGCGGATCCTGAGTTATCGCTTGAACATCCCGTTTTCCTACAGATACGGACATCACAACATTTCTAAATCATCGATGACGTCAGAGTGAAGGCAGAAACTGATTTCTGCTTTTTTACCCATGGGAATCGACACTACTGATCTGGGTTGTCATTTGGTCGAAGTTTGGAGCAGGGCTTGGAGTGGCTCTGGCAAGTCAATCCCGACTTATAGTTATCATAATTCCGAACAGCGCACTCTTCCACGAACATGGTTGTTTTCATGCTGCTAATGACGCCATAATGACGGCCAGAAACCGAAATTGACATATTGGTCGATAAATCTATTGAAATAATTATGGCTATGATTTGGTTGAAGTTCGGAGTGGCTCTATCGAGTAGATTCCGAGTCAAATTTCCGGGGTAGAGGACTACTCGCCATCTTCCTGGAGATAAGGTTGGTTTGATAATTAAGGTTGGTTTACTAAAATTTTCTGTTGGTGCCTCTACAGGATATGATCACGAAGACGGCCAGTCGCGCGGGGGAGACCACACCCGCAATGACGGCCACACAGAGGGACCGCCTCCTCCTACCCCCGCCGACTCCATCTCCCCCGGCGAGGAGTACGACGCCACCCACGCGCTGGCCTCGAGGGAGAGCGCCGAGGCCAACGTTGACCGGTCTGTGGCCAAGCGTTTCGGCGAGGTGTTCTACATCGGAAAGGTGGCCGGAGTCACACACTGCGAGGCACGAGAAGGTGAGCCAGCACACTTTCTCAACACAGTCTTGTGGCAAGATGAGACCACCTCAGAGATGTGGGAAAAGAACTTGAACTTCGCCGCCAGAGTCTTCCTCGAGCTCAAGTCCACGTACGGTCGACTAGCCGCAGACAGACTGGCATCGCCTCCTCGCCCGACGGCCAGGAGAAACGAGTGGCTGGTGACTCCCCCCGTCTGGGAGACCGACGTGCCCCACCTCACTGAGCTGACTCTCACGGTCAAGGAACCAGCCCCCATCTACAAGCACGAACTTGCGGGCCAGGACTGCGAGCACGACGCGCCGGAGTGGCAGGCGGGTCCTGCGAGCGCCAAGATCAAGGCGTTCCACAAGTACGCCTCCGGCACCAGGGAGCGATTCCTCGTCACGTTCGATGCGACAGGCCACACGTACGCGATGCAGGGCAAGGACGTCGAGGACGCCCTCAAGAAGGCGACCCTGGATCAGCTCCCGGAGCAGCGGACGAGGACGCGCGCACCTGTCCCCACAGCGCCCTCTCAACGGAATCCAGTCGACCCAGAGCAGCCTCTCAGGGAGCTCAGCCTTGAAGTCGGGAGGCGAGGACGGGCCAAGCTTAAGGCAGGCGAATCCCGTGCGAAAACCTTCGATTTCGAGGTAATTGGAGTTGAAGCCCTCCCTGATGACGTCATCGACGACGAATGGGAGGGGCGGGTCCACTGTCGGACCCTACTCCGGCACGGTCAGCGACACCACTTCGTACTCAACAGCGAACAGATGGACGCGGCGGCAGCTGCCTACGGCCAGAGCGAGACGCAGCGGAAGGTCACTCGGCTCGAGAAGGAGAGACAACGCAGGTACCACTTCCTCAACGCGACTGCTGCACGCCCCCCCGCACCACCTCTCACACCCACGGAGAGAGAGGTCAAGTGGGAAGAGTCGCGTCGCTGGCTACGCGACCTCGACGCGGACCCCAGCGCGTTCTACGGCTCAGGAGGCTTCGTCGTTGGGCAAGGCTACATCCCCAAGGCCGCCGCCCTAGCCTACGGTCGCGTCGTCGCAGAGGCGTCAAAGCTCTTCGAGGGAGCTCCTGGGAGTGACACGTACACCGATGGAGTCAAGCTCTTCTGCCTCAGAGACGCCCTCATCTTCGCTCCTGTGCAGGAGGGGCTACCGTACGGCGCGGAGATCAAGCGGCGGTGCCTACTCTTCCTTGACGGCGGACTGAAGGAGCTGTACGACACGGTGCTGGTGCGGCGCACCGCCAGGCAACCGCGGACGTACTCGGCTGCGGACTGCGAGCAGCTACTCCGGGACGAAGTCGCGAAGCGGAGGAAGGGCGGTGACGTCAGGGGTATGGTAGATGTCTTGGAGAGAAGTCTTGACC
>OJEY01000211.1_pt1 | contig 9615 bp, 11 predicted proteins | sample 1593981 | NCBI WGS metagenome assembly OJEY01 (sample SAMN05416706, study PRJEB24817) | seawater metagenome | isolation source: Sea water | place: Canada:Atlantic | collected 2013-07 | reverse complement strand
TCTATGAAATTGCCAAGTGTCATCTCTCTTAAAACTTTTATCAAACCATCAGAACATCCAAATTTTACAAGGTTTAATGTTTTTTTAAGAGATAAGTTTTCATGTCTTTATTGTGGTGATGTAAAAAATTTAACTTTCGATCATTTAATACCAAAATCTAAAGGTGGCATCACTTCCTGGGAAAATGTTGTTACAGCTTGTACAACCTGTAATGTTAAAAAAGGAAACAAGCTTTGTGGTGAATGTGGAATGCATCCCAAAATTAAGCCTTATAGGCCTACAGACGAACAATTACATAAAAATGGAAGAAATTTTCCACCTAATTTTTTACATCAAAGCTGGATAGACTACCTCTATTGGGATGTTGGTTTGGAGCCTTAAGATTTAAATTTTTTTTGATATTTCTATCGCTACCTTGGACCCTGTTTTGATAATTACATCCAGCAATCCATAGACACCTTCTTTGCTTGCCCCTTCTTCATAGGCAATATCGCGATGATCTAGCTCATCTTGTCTAAATTTTTTAACTTTAGCTAACAAATCTTTTTCTTTTTTTTCATTTTTACTTAAATAATCAATTTGCTCTAAGTAGTGTTTGTCGATTACTTCTTCTACTGAAGCAGTACAAAGCATGGCTGCTTTTTTACCCAAAACTGCCGTACCAAATCCAAGGGCGGTTCCAAGCAAATCCCATAGAGGGAGAAGTAGAGTAGGTCTAATTTTTCTATCCGCTAACTGTTGTTCAAAGTATTTTAAATGTTCTTTTTCGTGCTCTTTCATTTCTGCAACTTTTTTTTCCAAATCAGGATCACCTTTAAGAAACTGCAAAGCCAGTAACTGACCATCATAAATTTTAATCGCACCACGTTCCCCAGCGTGATCTACCCTTATCATTTCTTCAATTTTATTTTTCATATTTCAATATAAGAGAATAAAATAATACTAGAGCTATATTTGCAAGAAAGTTTAATGTCGCAAGGGAAAAGCCATAGATCCTAAAGCTAACTTCCTTGCAAGACACTATACCCTTATTGCTTAATTCTTTTAATAGATCTTGAGTATTATTAGCACCTACATCGTCTTTACAACTATTTAGTTCTTGAAAAAAACCCTGTTCTATACCTATATGATAAAAACTAATTGCAATACTTAAGGAAGATAAAAAAATTAAAATTAAAATTAATTTCTTAAAATTTACAATATTAAAAAAAAAAATTCCCAGCGTAACGACTATTAGATAGTAAGGTATTCTTTGATATTGACACATAGGACAAGGAGGAACTCTTAAAACATATTGAATGTAGTATGCCGATAAAAGAATAGAAATATTAATAAATAATAAAGTAGATATTATTTGGGTTCTTGAGGCCGTCATTTATTTTATAAAGTACTCATAGTTTTGATAAATTAAATAGGCGATTGCAAATCCAACTAAGAGCAAAATTGACATTATAATTAAGATTTTTATAGACCTTTTTTCTATGTAGGGAACAATTTTTTTTCCAAAAAATCTAATAACACCGGCTAAAATAAAAAATCTACATCCTCTAGTTAGCGCAGAAACAAAAATAAAAACAAAGAAATTAAAATGAATAAATCCACTAGAAATTGTTAAAAGCTTGAAAGGAACAGGAGTAAATCCTGCTATAGCTAGAAGCACTACCCAAGCCCAGAAACCTTTTCCAATAGATATTTGATCTTTAAAAGCTACAAATCCATCAAATCCATAAAATTCAAAAATAGGAATTCCAATTTCCTTGTAAAAAAAACTACCAATTGCGTATCCTGCGCAACCACCAACTACAGAGGTTATGGTTGCCGTTGACGCTATTTTGACCCATTCTTTACTTTTTGCGATTGTCATCGGAACAATCATGACATCTGGTGGAATGGGAAAAAAAATACTTTCAAAAAAACAAACAATCCCTAGATAAATTTTAGCACTTTTGTGGGCTGCCAAAGCCACAGTTTTTTTTAAAAGATTTTTGAACATTGTAATTTTACTATTTATATCTTTACCATTATAATAACTACTATGAATTATTTCAGAACAATTAAAGATCTCTTGATAAGTCTTATCCTGTCACCAGTCATTATCTATATTATCTTAGGTATTGCCAAGGCTTTTGGGGCAACATACACCATGGAGCATGGTGATACTTTTATAATCTGGCTTTTGATGGCAATTTTGATTAAAAATTGCTTACCCAAATAATTATTGCGGATGTGGTGGAATGGTAGACACGTCAGACTCAAAATCTGATGCGCGCAAGTGTGTAACGGTTCAAGTCCGTTCATCCGCACCATTAAAAATATGAATATATCTAATTACAAAAGCCTACCGGAGCTCTTTTTAAAAAAAAGTGAAGAGAATAGTCACAAAATACAACTAGTTAGAAAAAACAAAGAAACAGGTAACGATTTTATTTATAGCTGGGCAAAAACAAAAAAAGAAGTTTTTGCATTCGCAAACTTTCTTTCTCAGCAAAACATAAAAAAAGGAGACAGGGTCATGCTCGTATCTGAAAATAGACCTGAGTGGTTAATTTCAGATATTGCAATTATGTGTCATGGCCTGGTGACAGTTCCTAACTATACCACCTATTCCGCTAAAGACTTTGAGCATGTTATTAACGATTGTAGTCCTGTTGGCTTGATTGTTTCTAGTAAAGCTTTATTAAAAAAAATTATAGAAGCAAAAAATAATCTAAATCATGCATTTAATTTTATCATTCATTTAGATCCTTTTGAAATGGATTTTCCTGGAGAAAAGTTGATTTCATACTCATCAGCAGCACAAACTTCTTCTGAAGAAAATAGTTTTTCTTTTGACAGAAATATTCTTTCTAGAAAAGATCCTGCTTGCATTATTTATACATCTGGAACCGAGGGAAATCCCAAAGGAGTAGTTTTAAGCCATGGAGGAATTTTGAGCAATTGCGAAGGTGCGGTAGAATTGCTGAGCGATATTAAAATAAAAAATCACGTTTTTTTAACGTGGCTACCGCTGTCCCATTCCTATGAGCATACTATTCAATTTGTACAAATAGCTCTTAATGCGAAAGTATTTTATGCAGAAAGTTTAGAAAAATTGCTAATTAATTTAAAAGAAGCAGCTCCGACTATTATGACAGCCGTACCAAGATTCTACAATAATTTTTACAATAAGATTCTTATAAAATTAAATAAAGAAAGTTATCTAAAAAAAATCATTTTTAACAAAACTATTGAAATTGGAACCAAGATAATTTTAAAGCAAAAAATTTCTTTTATGGAAAAAATATTAAATTTTGCCTTAACTATTTTAGTTAGAAAAAAAATCCAACAAAGCCTAGGCGGAAATATTCAAACATTTGTTTCTGGAGGAGGACCTTTAGACCCAAAGATTGGACTATTTCTAAATGCACTTGGATTAAAGACCATGCAAGGATATGGTTTAACGGAAACCTCACCAGTGGTCAGTTGCAATCCTATTAATTCTATTAAAGTAGAAACGGTAGGGAAGGTGCTAAAAAATTGTAAAGTAAAAATTGCAGAAGATGGAGAAATTTTAGTCAAAGGTGAAAACGTTATGCTTGGATATTGGAACAATGAGGAGGCAACTAAAAAAGCCATTATTGATGAGTGGCTATACACAGGAGATATTGGAGAAATTGATTCCGATGGTTATTTAAAAATTACTGATCGAAAAAAAGATATCATTGTAACTTCCGGAGGAGATAATATTTCTCCCGCTAAAATTGAAAACTTGTTATGCAATCATCCAGAAATTGATCAAGCATTTGTTTATGGAGACAATAAAAATTATTTAATATCTTTAATTGTCACAAATAAAGAATTAAACCCGACCAAACAAAAAATTCAAGAAGTTGTCGACAAAACTAATGAAAATCTTGCAGCAATTGAAAAAATAAAAAACTTTTCTATATTGGAAGAATCTTTTTCAGCAGAGAATAATATGCTTACGCCCACATTAAAAATAAAACGCTACATCATTAAAAAAAACTTTGAGAACCTCTTAAATAGTTTTTATAAAAAAAAATAGATTTAAGAGTCTTCATTTAGTCCTTTAAAATCAACGTTAATAGCAATTTAATTTTATTTTTTATTTTTTTATTTTTTTAAACTCTAAATTGTATTTTTTATTTTTTTATTTTTGAATTTTTCAAAATATTTAAGGTTTGACAATGAAGGTTATTTATTTTTATATGATTTTAATAACGAATCACTTAAAAAAAATTTTAAGTGAAACTCCAAACTAAAAAGGAGACATAAGATGGCTAAAAAAAGAAAAAAAGCAGCAAAGAAAAAAGTTGCTAAAAAACCAGCAAAAAGAAAAGTAGCTAAGAAAAAACCAGCTGCTAAGAAAAAAGCACCTGCTAAGAAAAGAAAACCAGCTAAAAAGAAAACTGCTAAGAAAAGAAAAAGATAGTTTTTAATCTAGTTTTCAAAAAAAACGCTCTCTACTTAGGGGGCGTTTTTTTTATGTGACAAGAGCTTGTTCAGGTTTTTTACCAAGGGCTTTATTTAGTTTTTCTTTAGCCTCTTCTTCAGTTGCTTCCAATACCACAGTAACTTCTCCCAAAAGTCTTTCAAAGGCTTTCTCAAAAAGTTGTCTTTCACTGTAAGATTGATCAACTGGCATATCAGTATTTTTATTTAAATCTCTTACCACTTCAGCAATTTGGTAAATTTCTCCAGAATTAATTTTTTGCTCATACTCTTGTGCTCTCCTACTCCACATAGTTCTTTTTACTTTCGCCTTGCCTTTTAAAATAGAGATAGCTTTAGCAACTTGTCCTGTGCTTGATAGAGATCTAAGATGACCCTGCTGATTGGTTGGAATAGTTAAGACCAACTTATCTTTTGTAATTTCAATTTTATAAAAGTTAATATCAATTCCTGCTATAGTGTCTTTTTCAACAGCTGTGATTTGACCAATTCCATGCTTTGGATAAATCACGTAATCTTTAATTTTATAAGTTCTTTTTTCATTATCTTGTTTTTTAATTTTTTTTATTTCTATTAAAGGATCTTGACTAGAATGAGATGTGTATACTCTACCTGTTTTAATAACCGGCTTATTTTCAATTACTTTTTTATTTGGATTAATTTTATCGCCTTTAATTTTTTTAACGTTAACAGTTTTAACTTTCTTTACCTTAACAGCTTTAACTTTTACGATCTTAGCTTTCTTGACTTTAGCAGCTTTAGTTTTTTTAACCGTAACAGATTTGGTTGGTTTTGGTTTTGACATTTTTTTACCAGATACTTTGGAAAGAGTTTTTTTTAATTTATTTAGCATGAGTTTTTTGTAAGGCGAAGGAAGTACCTTATATTTATTGTCTTTTCAATATATTTAATTATTTTTTATCTCCAGGCCCAGCTTTTTCACTGTAATATTTGTCTAGTTTATTTTCCATATCCTTGAACTTTTCCCAATCAGGCAAAGGATCTTTCTTTTTGGTAATAACAGGCCAAGTTTCTGATAGTTTTTTGTTAAGTAAAACAAGTTTTTCAGCACCATCATTCGTGTCAGGTTCAATGGCACCGATGGGACATTCTGGTTCGCAGACACCACAATCAATACATTCATCAGGATTAATTACTAACATATTGTCTCCTTCGTAAAAGCAATCAACAGGACAGACTTCTACACAATCAGTAAGTTTGCATTTAATGCACTTATCATTCACTACGTAGGTCATAACGTTAATTTTTTTTTAATATTTTCTTTGATAGGACCTACATCAGCATTCTCTACATAAACTAGGCCACAAACTCTTCTTATTAAATTATCCTCAAATTCATCCATTTTTCCATCTGCATACACAACTTGAACAAGCACTTCAATTATTTTTAGTCTATCGGTATACTTCAGTTTTTTAATTTCTTGGGTAAGGTGTAAAATTTGATTACTTTCTTTTTCTAGGGCCTCACAACGGTCTATTAATTTTTCAACTTTGTCGTTCTCTCCAAAACCCAGTTCTACTAAACATTTATTTATAGTTAATTTTTCATCTTGGCTATAGTTTTCATCTAACCTAGCTGCATGTATTAATAAAGTAGCTACAGATGTTTCCAAGGATTCAAAATTGGCATCTTGTTTATTTTTTGAAAACCAGCTCATTGTCAAATAATTTTTATTTTTTTAAGCTCATCGAAAGGACTGCTTGTATTTTTTAGCTTACTTTTGTTGGAAACGTTTTTACTCAAATAGTATTTAAAAAACATTTTTTCTTCTTTCACGATACACTTATAATTCATTTTTTTCATTAGTTCTTTAAAATCATCTTTAGTACAGCCAAGTAGATTAAGTATTTCACTGTTGAGTTCAAACTTATACTGTTTACTTAGTTCAATAATTTTTAAAAATAATCTTTCTAAAATATCTATTCTTATTATTACATTATCAAAAGTTTCAAAACCACAAATTAAAAGATAATCCTTATTTTGGTTAGAAAAATTCTTAATAAAATTTAAACCGAAGGTAGGACTTTCATTCTTTAGAAGATTGTAAAAACAATTCCATAGAATAGATTTAAAAGTAATAGCTGCAGGTTTTATCATTCTAGGCTGATAGATATGATAGCGGCCGATCTTAATTCCAAGCTGTCTTAATAGGTGTCGTTCTTTTTTATCAATCTGTTTTAAAATATCATCAACATTTTCTCTTTTGAGAACCCCGTTATTTTCAAACAATTGAAAACATAAGGCCCTAACGAATCTGTTTTCTATTTTAGGATCTTCAATTTTAATCAAATCTTGCAATAGCCTTTCTTTTTCTTGTTTTAACCAATATGTCATTGATGAGATAATTATATGCTCATCCTTAGACTGTAGACTTTCATCAGAAATAATTTTAATTTCAGGATTTAGGTAATTTCTACCTGGAGTAATTTTTCCAATAATTTTATCTTTCCAATAAACATGATTGTCTTTTTCTAATTTAAAATGCTCTAATGAATGAGCTATTTCTAAAGCTCTTTTAGCCAGTTCAGATGCAGCCCCATTTCTTGCAGCTTTTCTAATTGACTTAATGTCTGTATCTAGCGCTGTCTTAGAATAATCTAAATTAATTTTAAGTCCGTTAATTTTTCCAACCAACTGTCCGTTGATAATAATTTCATCTTCTTCAGAAATTTTGGTTTTTAGTTCAATATTTTGCTTAATACCTTTTGAAAGAATGCTGATTCTTTTATCTACAAAACTTTTAGAAAGTTCTTCATGCAACTTGTCAGACAGCTGGTCTTCTATATGCTTAGTTTTTGCAATCCAGTAGTCATGATTTTCTACCCAATTTCTTTTATTAGCTACGTACGACCAGGTTCTTACATGAGATATTCTGTTTGCTATTGCATCAATATTCCCAATCATGTTGTCTAAACTTTCTACCTGTTTCTTCATCCAGTCATTAGTAATTTTACCCTTATCAGATATTAAAAACTGAAAAACATTTGTAATTATTTCAGTGTGTTCGTTATAAGAGCTTTTGGTAAAATCGGGTATTTGACAACATTCCCATAATGTAGAAATATGGTTTGCATTATTTGAAGATTTTAAAAAAGAGGTGTCTGAAACTAAAAATTTAAATATATTTTCATCCATTAATTCTCTATTTCTAGTTAGAGACGCAATAGGAGGAAGTTGGTTTATGCTTGCTGTAAATCGAGAAATATTTGAAAAATCTAAATCAGAATTTCTCCAATAAATGTTTATTACACTGTCAAATTTATGATTTTCTAATTTTTCAATTTGTTCACTAGTTAATGCTTCGCAATTTCCAGTAATTCCAAAACTACCGTTATTTATATATCTTCCAGCTCTACCACTTATTTGACCGATCTCCGTGTTTCTAAGTCCTCTAATTTTTTTCCCGTCATACTTTCTTATGCTATTAAAACTAACATGATCAATATCCATATTAATACCCATACCAATCGCATCCGTTGCTACTAAAAAATCAACATCTCCCGATTGATATAGTTCAACTTGAGAATTTCTTGTTTTGGGGCTTAAAGATCCCATCACAATTGCTGCACCACCTCTCTGCCTTCTCACAAACTCTGCGAGAGCGTAAACTTCATCCACAGAGAATGCAACGATAGCACTGCGCGGTTGGATTCTAGATATTTTTTTATGTCCAGTATAAATAAGTTTAGATAATCTATCACGATAGACAAATTCACTTGAAGGTACCAAGTCAGAGATAATATTTTTCATGGTATCAGCACCTAAAAACATGGTTAGCTTATCACCTCTGTAATTTAACAGTCTGTCAGTAAAAATGTGTCCTCTTTCTGGATCAGCGCACATTTGTATTTCATCAATTCCTACAAATTCAAAGTTCAGATCTAAGGGCATAGACTCCACAGTGCATAAATAATAGTTTGCAGTAGGGGGAATAATTTTTTCTTCTCCTGTAATTAAAGCAACGTTATTTGCTCCCAATTTTTGAACGCACTTATCGTAAACTTCTCTTGCTAATAGCCTAAGTGGAAACCCTATAACTCCCGTTTCAAATTGGAGCATTCGCTCAACCGCAAAATGGGTTTTGCCTGTATTAGTTGGTCCAAGAACGGAGATTATTTGTTGATTCATCATTTATGGTTTAAATTTTTTGGACCCACTATATTTAGATTTGGATTTAGAACAAACTAGGCATAAAACATGACCGAATCAATCAAAAAAATGTTCTCGTTTTAAGTGTATTTTTATTTTTTAATTTCAAAGGTGCTTGTTTCAATTTTTTTTAAAGCAAAGTCCTCCACAAGTATATTTTCAACAATAGATTTTTTTGGCCCTAAAAAACAATTAGATAAGATAGTTTTAAATAGTACCGCATTGGCATTAAACAATACAGCCTCCACTTTTCCATCTTTTTTATTTAATACCCAGCCATTTACATTATTAGCATCACATAGTTCTTTTAACCACCATCGATAACCCACTCCCTGAACAGTTCCTGAAATTGTAATTTTCTTGTTAACTATATGACTCACTAGGGTCTCCTAATTGACAAAACTTTTAATTTTTTAATTTTTAAAAATATATATGAATTAGGAGAATGTACAAATGACAGTTTATAGTATCGGCGATAAGACACCAACTTTACCAGCAGAAGATAATTACTGGATAGCACCTGGAGCTCATGTAATGGGACAAGTAGTGCTAGGAGATAATGTTGGGATATGGTTTGGATCTGTTTTAAGAGGCGATAATGATGTTATAGCAATAGGTGATGAAACTAATATTCAAGAAAACACCATTATTCATGCTGATCCTGGTTGTCCAGTTACAATTGGCAACAACTGTACCATTGGTCATAACGCTATAATTCATGGCTGTACTATAGGAAATAATACTCTTATTGGTATGGGAGCAACTATATTAAATAATGCAAAAATTGGAAATAATTGTTTGGTTGGTGCTGGAGCCTTGGTTACTGAAAATAAAGAGTTTCCTGATGGTTCTTTAATAGTTGGTTCACCTGCTAAAGCTGTAAAAGAATTAGACGAGAAGACGATTGCGAATTTAACAAGGTCTTCTAAGCATTATGTAGAAAACCTGTCTCTTATACACATCTGACGCTGCCGACGAAGAGGATAGTGTAGA
>OJEY01000185.1_pt1 | contig 10471 bp, 3 predicted proteins | sample 1593981 | NCBI WGS metagenome assembly OJEY01 (sample SAMN05416706, study PRJEB24817) | seawater metagenome | isolation source: Sea water | place: Canada:Atlantic | collected 2013-07 | reverse complement strand
CGCGGCGCGCGTAACGCGCGTGACGGGCGATGTAACCGCCCGCCACCTCCACCGCAACCGCCACACACCGCGCGCGCGATCGAGCGAGCGAGCGCCGCCGCCGCCGCAGTGCGCGCGCGTGAGTGGGCTTTGCCCGAGCATCGTCGTACCTGGCGATGAGGAACGGGGCGGTTTGGAGGGGATTGTCGGGGGTGAAAGTCGGGTGACTTGGGGGGGAGCGGCACCGAAAGGCACCCAGGATAGCGTTTCCCGCCACACCGCGCGCGCGCAATCGACGGGCCCGGGTGTCGAGCTCGAGTTGAGCCGCCGGCGAGGCTTGTGGGAGGGTGGTTTGGGGGAGGAGCGACGCCAACACCCGCCATACCGCCCATCGATCGACTCGATCGATCGAACCGAACGATCGACTATACTTGTGACAGCGCACACACGCCCAAATCCTTCAATAAGTCAGCAACAAGGCGTGCTCGACAGAGCGCCGTGCGCTGAAATGAGTGGCGTATTGCACTCTGGGAACGAATTTCTTACCTGAAAATCGTGCGAGCGAGTCGCAGCCGCCGTGCCCCACGTCGATGTACCTGATAAACACTTTGGGGTGGCGCTGGGCGAGGCGAGAACTCTCAGAACAGCCACAAAAGGAGCACGTGGAACACAGGATCGAACGTCAGAAATGGCAACGTGCGAAGATGGCATTCGAACAAGGGGCGCGGGGAGCGTGAGGGGAGTGTTTTTTTGCGCTCGCAAGACGCGGGGCAATCGGGGGAACATCGGGATCGCGCCCCCCCCGGAGTCCGTGTTTTCCCATTTTGCCCAAAGTGGCGGTTGGCGGTTGGCGTTGGGGCAAATGGTGGGAAATGTCAAAGGGAACGAGGGGAACGATGGCCGGTGCTCACCTCGGCGGTCGTGGTGCGGGTCGACGACGCAGCTGCAGCGCGACCGCCGCCCCCCGCGAAGGCGGCAGGCGTCGCGGCCATGCTGATGGGCGCCACCACCCACGGTCAATAGCGCGGCTTTTTTCACCAAATTCTGCCCACGAACATGGACGTAAATTACTACGTGTTTTTATGCTCATGGACCAGACCGAACCTTTCTAAAGCGGCCCTAACTTTGCCACCTCTGTTGTCGAACGTGCGATTCGCCAACTAATTATTGGGATTTCTGATCGAATCGGCGCGAGTTGGCCCTCGGAACCGACGCGGGATGCTTAGTACTATCATGGAACCACTCAAAATCGACCCCGTGCCTCTTGGTGCGTCACAAATACCGACACACAAACCATCACGCCGCTGCGTCGCTGTCGTTTAAATTTGTCCCTGCGCCTCTCGGCGCGACACACGACACGAACGCGACGTGACCCACGACGAGCACCACGGCCCCGCCATGCCCACCGCCCACTCGCTGCACCGGCGGGCCAACACGCGCGGTCGCGTGCGAGGCGGAATATTTTTTTCGGGTCGTCGTCGTCGCGTCGTCGTCGGTGGTGCGTTTGGGTAATACAGGAACTACCTAAAATGCCGCAACCAGCCGAAAATCAGGAGCGCGTCCCCGCGCCTAGGTAAAATATGATCTGGAAAGAACGCGATCCCCTCTTTTCAGAACGTGCTTGGTGGCCTTCGTGCGTGTCGATGGGGCCGAACGCCGGCCCGGCAGGCGCGAGCATTTTTCTTGTTTAGGACGTTCCTGAACGTCCTTAGGCCAGGCTATTAATCATTGGGGGCGGAGATAAGCCGGATGGGTTCGACCCTTCCGCATGCCAAACCTATCGTGACATAGATCAATTCCTCGCTGAGCCAGACGAGGAGATGTTTTTCGATGCAATCAAGGCTTATGTGGTCACCTGTGTGGTGTCATGCCGAGTTGCAAAGGAGGGCTCACAGAAACTTCAAGACAAGTGGACCGATTTTCTCGATGATTATCCCACTGTCGAAGAGCTTGAGGGTGATGATGTTTTCGACACGATTCGCGCTCAAGTGACGATCTGCTGCGGTATGAATGCAGCGCCGCCTCTGCCTCCGCCTCCGGGTGGTGGGCCGGGTGCGGCGGCAGCCGCAGGTGCATCGGGCGCGAGTGGCGGCGGTGGGGGCGGAGGTGCATCAGTCATCAATGTCAACACTTACAAGCCGAAACTCTCGGCCATGCCCAAGAACTTCGAGTCAACTTCTCAAGAGTTTCGTCACATGCAATCGTGGCTTACATCGGACGTACGGAATCACACCAAAGAGGCGGTGTCCGACGCGTGCCTGATGCAGCTGCGGATCAAAGATGAGCTTGAGTTGTGGTTCTCGAACAAAGGTGGTCACACTCCTGCTGACTGGGCGGCCCTCAGTGAAGCGGAGAAGATCAACAAGTGGATCACTGAGCGTTGTAGTAAGCTCAATGCGTCGGTCTTCGCCAAGGAAGACTACATCGCTGTCAAGAACTATCAGCAAGAGGCAACTGCCACGGTCCCCGAATATCTGGCCGAGATAAAGAGGAGGATTGAGGTAGCTGTTCTCAGTGGCAAGGTCTCGAACTATATTCCTCCCGATCTCCGTGATGAGGAGGGTTGGTGCCGACTTGCTACTGATGGGCTGCAAGGCAAACTCAAGGACCTTCTGCGCGACGAGACGGGAACGGTTCACACACGAGGCGTGCAGAGCGGCACTGTCCCGGATGGCTACGGGCCGACCGATTTCAACAAGTGGGATGTCTTCTATGCTATGGCAGTTAGCAAGGCAACCAACCTTGGGATCGACAGGCACCGCAAGCGTGATGGGGGCGGTGGTGACGGTGGTGCCAAAGACGGCGGTGGTCGCGAGCTCTCGGCGAGAACACACAACCGCCTCAACAAGGAGCGAGCGCACTACGTCGGTGCCGCCGCCTCATACGGATGGACTACTCCTCTCGGCTATGGCTGCTTTGCCGATGAGTACGTTCTCCAAGCTTCTGATCAGCAACCGATTGTGCAACCGTGCCTTTCTGCTGATCAAATCCGTTCTTTGAAGTTCCCGCCTTTGCTGTTCAAAGCGAATGGTCAGCGTGCTCCAGAGGGCGAGCTGCTTTGCCGCCACGTTTGGCTTGGGCAGGAGTGCCGCCGACAGAAGTCCAAAGATGGGTGCCCGTATCGGCACATTTCCAAGGATGACTTTCTGGCGGAGCTTCAGTCGGGCTCAGCCTCGGCAGTGCCCAAGGGTCACACGGGCGGAGCAGCTCACTCGGCAACACCGCCATCCACGTCGACACCTCCGTCGTCGGCGTCGGGATCCGGCGGTGCGTCTTCATCACTCATCGATCGGCGCGTGTCTCTTCTCGAAGAATGCATGTCGAAACAGACCGAGACTTTGCTGGTGATGAATGCCAAGCTTGACAGCTTGGTAACAGCTGACAAGACTCCGGAGAAGGATGCTCTTTGGCTGAGGAAGCAAGCTGCCGCCAAGCAGCGGGCTGCCTTAGTTGAGCAGATGCGTGCTCTGAAAGTGGAAGAAGACAATATTTCGTCATTCGACGAAGGCTCCAACTTTATGGTTCCCGGCAAGCCGGCGGACCAGGGGTCAAGCTCGGTCAATCCGGCCGATGCTGAGTATTGGTCTGACTCTGTTCTTCAAGATGCTGCAATGATGTTGGTCAAGGGTGATTCCGAACAAGTGTTTCTTGCAAATCGGGATCGTGGCGGTCTGCCACTCGCAGCCCTCAACGTCGGCAGCTCGCGCTTGATCGTCATGTACGACACCGGCTGCTCTCCCTCAGGCCTCATCATGAGGAAGAAACTGGAGGAGCTCAGCAGGGTGTGCGGACTTGAGCTCAAGGTCACGTGGTTCCGTGAGCCCAAGATCATCTCGGGTGTTGGTGATGATGCAGTCAAGGTAATCGGGACTGTTGACTTGCCGACCTCGACGAGTGACGGGCGAATGATTCCAGTTTGCTGCGGCGTGATGGAGAACGGCAACACCGGTTGCTGTGATGTCATGATTGGCAACTACCACATGCGAACTAACTGGGATTTCACTCTCGATACTCACCACTTCGTTATTCGAAGCCCTCCTGATGGCAACCCCAAGCCTATTCGGATTGCTCTCGATTGGCGGTTGGTGCGTGAGGCAACCCACGATGCGATGCTGACGCACTATCGTGGTCTCAACTCTTGCTTTATGGCTCGCTAGGATGAGCGCAGGCGGTCACCGGCAGTTCTCACCCTGGTGGCCAATCATGCCTGCATTCTTCCCGGTGAGACCAAGGAGTTGGAGTGTCGATTGTCGGACGAGGAGAACACCCTGAGTGGTTGCTCGGTGGTGCCTGCTTTGAGTATGGTAAATGGGCTGGTCGCGCCGGACGCCGTTTACTTCACCTCGACTGACGATGGCATTTGTTGGCTTCGAGTCACCAATGAAGGTGCCGTTGCCATGGAGTTCGATTCCGCTGATGAATTGTTTACCGGTCAGGTCTTGACTTCGGGAGACATGCTGTCGATGGAGGAGCTCCAACAAAAACCTGAGCTGATGTTAGAGTTGTCGGAATCTGACAGAGCGCTGGTTGCTGCTTTCGACTTGAGCGAGAGCCGGCGACCGGCAAACGAGGCGGCTGGACGTGAGGGCACGTCCGATGCTTCTGTGGGGGGGAGGGCGAATTCGGAATCGGTTTTGAGCGGCAGTAACTTTGCTTTTGCTGCTGCTCTGCCCCGCCAATCGGTGAGGTCTGCCGAGCCCGATGTTCTGCCGGAGCTCCACAATGCGACGTTCGAGCAGTGGCTCGCCAACGTCCAAGATCCCAAGTACACGATCACGAGACTGGATGACTCGGTGTGGGCTCGGGATGATGTCCTTCCTTCCGTGGTTTTCTGCGGTGGGATGGGCGGTGTGTCGACAGGCTCTATTGTCCGCCGTGATGGGAAGTATGTAATAACTGCTCTTGTCATTGAGTGTGACCCTGAGGTTTGTCAGACGCATCGACTCAACAATCCTTCAGTGCCGGTTCTTCAGCAGCGCATAGTCAACGCTAACGAGACCAAGCACATTGTTGCCCGTTTTCTCCCTCGGTCTCATTGGCGGAGAGCTTGGTTTCATTCTTCGAATAGTTGTAAGAAGGCCAGCACCGCTAATATGACAGGTCGAGACATCGGGGCTGCTTTGTCGGATACGATCTTTTACATTCAGATGATGGAGAAGCTCGGTCCGGCGATTTGGACATTAGAAAATGTCAGCGAGCTACATCAATTCTTCCGTGGCAAATATCCTACAGCTCATGTGTTTTCGATGAAGCAGCATTGTCGGCTTGCTCAAGATCGAAGGAGAATGGTTTTGAGCAACCGTACTCTGTTTCTTAATCGAACTACTGAGGTCTGTACCGTGCGTGATGTTTTAGGTGAGAAGAAGGGATGGGAAGCCAACAGGCGCTACTGGATGCGTAATGCTTGGGGCTATGTGCGGGATGTCGACTCTTCGAAGGGGTCATATTCCATCACATCTGGCCATTTGCAGGCCGGCGCGTCGGATGTGGGTGAGTTTGGTCCGCAACATGTTCTAACTTCGGATGATAGAGCTTTGTTGCAGGGCTATGACGCGCCTCCCGTCTGGCCGCGCAAAATATCGGAAGGCAAGAGGCGGGCGATGGTGGCGCAGGTTGTTCCACCGCCGTTTGCCGAACAGCTTTCCATCTCAGTCTTTGGTTATCAAGTTTCAGCTTTGGAGCGAATGCGGGTTCAGGCTCGGTTGGCTCTGCTTGCTGGAATGACTGAAGATGAGGTAGTGGGTTCAAAGTTTGAACTCTCATCGACGTGGCTCTCCGACGTCGATGATTCTGTGTTTCTGAGTGATGACTTCGGCGCGACTGATTTTGTTAAGAAGAACAGTCAAGCTGTTGGTCAGAAGATCGGCAAGCACGGTCGGTGGAAATCGATCGGTGAGTATGGGTGGTGTAAGGCTTCAATCCCCGAAGCTGACCACATTGACTTGATTAGAGTAAAGCCGTGGCTGCTCTGTACCAAGCCGCCCACTATTCACGAGTCGTTCACCGACTTTCGCTCGCGCCGAGAGCGCGAGAAGATGGCTCGAATTCAAGTCATCTTGGAACAGGCTCAGATGGAGTCTGAGGACATCAGGCGGAATGGTGGAGAGTCGGCTGCGCGCAGGCTTTCTCACCATTTTATCAATGTTGCTCCTGAACCTAATCAGCTGTTTTCGAGAGATCTCAATTCGGAAGCAGCTTCTCGTGACCCGACAATGTATGGGCCATATCTTGCTGAGGGTGAGTCGTACAAAACACCACGAACCCCAGAAAATGTGGCTGCTGCATGTAAGGCCATGGGATTGGATGATCTACCTGAGAAGGACCGTGGAGAACGAAAATTCTATGTGGATCTGGTATATGAGCTTTGGGTTTTGTTTGATGACAAGCTGCGCGCCATCGCCGGCGTCGAGATTGATCTCGACCTCGGTGACGTCAAGCCGATTCGAGCTCATCCTTACCGATGGAGTCCGGCCAAGGTGCAGGCCGGCAGAGAGCTTGTTCAAGAGTTTCTCGATGATGGTATTGTCCGTCCCATCACCTCTGAGTGGGGTGCACCGGCTTTGCTGGTGCCCAAACCCAAAGGTGGTTGGAGGTTAGTTATCGATCTTCGTGAACTGAACAAGCACATTCCACACGACGTCTATGAACCACCGTCGTGTGATCTGTGTCTCGAATGGTTGGCCGGTAAGCCTTACCGTACAACTGCCGACATGAGATGGGGCTTTCATCAAGTCTTGTTGTCGGAGCGGGCTCAGAAAATATTCACTTTTGTGACACCGTTTGGTACTTTTGCATATCAACGGTTGGTGATGGGTTATGTGAATGCCACGGCCGAGTTCCAGCGTCATATGAATAACACGCTCGGACCTCTGTTGTGGGACACGTGTCTCAGCATGGTCGATGACTTGTGCATTGCTTCCGAGACCAAGGAGGAACATCGGGTCCATGTGACCTCGGTGCTGACTTCGCTGGCTCAAAGGCATCATAGCATCAAGCCTTCGAAAATGCACATTTTGAGGTTGATCATCGAGTACCTCGGGCACATGTCAACGCCCGACGGCACGATGCCTACTTCAAAGCACGTTGAGGCAATAATCAACATGCCGCCTCCGCTTGGGGATGATGGTTTGGCGGACAAGACCATGGTTAGGTCCTTGATTGGTATGATCAAGTATATTCGCCGCTACATTCCAAAGTGTGGGTTGCTGTGTGATCCTTTGAATCAACTGTGCACCGATGACTCTGATCGTGTTTGGAGTCCAGTTCACGCCATGGTGCTGGCGCGACTGAAGTACATTATTGCTATCACGATGGGAGTGAAGCATGCGGATTTTAAGAAGCCCCTCTATATCTGCAGTGATGGTTCGAAACGGGGTATCGGTGGTTATCTGTTTCAAAAAGGTGCCGATGGTGAAGAAAGGATTATCTCATATTTTTCACGGTCGACTACGAAGGACGAGCGGAAGTGGGACACGCGCGAGCTCGAAGTTCTCGCGATGATTGCTACGCTCGAATACTTTCGTCACTACATTGATGGTCAACCGGTCCACTTGGACACTGATCATCAAAATATCACTTGGCTCAGCCGGCTTCGTGGTAGATCGGACAGACTTGGCAGGTGGGTGCTTCGATTGTCTGAATTTAATGCTACTATCAAGTGGCGGAAAGGTATTCACATGCATATAGCAGACTGCATGAGTCGGAACTCGCAGCCAGGCGAGGTCGATGACGATGAGGTTGCGAAGGTGTGTGTGCCAGTTGGTGAAATGTTGGTCACCGAGCTGAATCCGGGAGATGCGGGTTTTGCTCCGACTTTTGAGTCAGTCAACTACTGTGGTGTGCAAGAATTTAGCAGAGTCCCGATGGTGTGCATGGTCGAATTCGACATGGCAGATCCGGACGAGCGGCGCTTGCAGGCCGATGTCGCGCTTCAGCAGGAGCGTGCGTCACGTCACATAGATGTCGAGGGCGGCATCAATTCCTCAATTGGGGGGGAGGATGATTTGTTCGAATTTGATTTTAACATGTCATGGCCTTCAGTCCCTAGCAGGGAGGGTACCGTACCGCCATCCCCTAGCAGGGAGGGTACCAAGACAGTTCTGCGTGCGGAAGCTGACGGCGGCGAGTCGCGACAAGAGCAAGTCGTGGTCGGCGCGTCGGCGGAAGACGCAGAGGCAGCTGAGCGGAGTCCGCTTCAGTTGCCCGAAAGCTTAATTCCGGAACAAGTTTCGATTGATGTTATCCGCAAGGAACAACGGAATGATCCGTTTTCGATCGATCTCTTGAGTCAGCTGGAGAAGCTTCCTGATGGTGAAGTAATCACTCAAGCGGACGGGCGCACTAAAAGCGGCCGCGCGCTTCGTTTGAGCAAATTTGCTGCGCTAGATGGAGTGTTGTTCCGAGTCACCGAAGCATCCGACCCGAAGGAAGGATATGACTCGGCGCGTTGTTATGTGCCGGTCGCGCTTCGTAAACAGGTCATTCGGACCATGCACAGCTCGGCATTCGGAGCTCATCGTAATGAGACGGCCACGCACAAGGAGCTGGTCGTGCGCTACTATTGGCCTCGAATGGACGTCGACGTCCACGAGTTTGTGCGGGATTGTGTTTACTGTGAACTGGCAAAGGGCACTAAGCCCAGTCGGCAGGGTTTTCTGCAAGGCTGGCGGCACAATACAGTCATGAACATGATCTGCATGGACCTAGTCGGTCCGATTGGCAGTCGGGAGAGTGGGCACGTGGCTCATAAAGAACCTCTCCATCTGCTCGTCATCACTGACCCCTTCTCGCATATGGTGTGGATCGAACCCATCACAGGCAAGAGTGCAGAGGAAGTATACACCAAGTTTGTAGAAGGCTTCTTATTGGAGGAAGGAGCACCTTTGTACATCTTGACCGACAACGGAAGGGAGTTCGACAACAAGCTACTCAAGGAGCTGCTTCGGTTGTTGAAAATTCGTTTGTATCTCACGCCGGCTTATCATCCTCGTGGGAATTATACAGAGCGAGTTAACAGGTTCATCGGTGAATCACTTCGGACAATGCTCAGCATGCCCGGAGCCAAGAAGGCGGATTGGTGGAAGTTGGCCAAGTTTATTCAATTCGCGTACCGAAGGATGCTCATCCCCGGTACTAATGTGTCACCTTACATGGTTGCACGTGGCAGGCAGCCGTCACTTCCTAGTGACCTCGAGCGCTTCGAGTTGGGTGACGCCCTTCCGACGCTGCCCGCCTTGTCCGATCATGTCAAGGAGCTTACGGGCCACATGAAGCTTGCTTCTCGGCTTCTCCGTGAGGCGCGCGAGCGAACTCTTGCTCGGTCCCGTGAGGCCTTCAATGAACACCAAGTTCACACTCAGTTCGAGCCAGGTGAACGTGTTCGGCTGTGGAAGCGCGTCGCGATTCGGCGCAAGGTCGGCAGCGACGAAATTTCTTCTAAGCTCAAAATATTCAACACTGTGTATGTAGTGGTGAGTAGACAGGGCAACAACTATACTATCCGTGATGTCATATCCGGTAAGGAAACAGTTGCCCATGTCAGTCAAATTGCTCGTATGAGGTCACCAGTTGGCCCTGAGGAGTCGGAGGAAGTTCCGGCGTTGACTCAGAATGACGAGCAGGTGTGGGACCGCCTTAAGGAAGGCACGTATTGCATCATCTGGTTGAAGACGGAGGAGAAGTCTATTCTCCGTGTTCTGGAGGTACTGGAGGTGGTGGATGGTCAGCAGTTAATTGGCTGGCATTACATCCACCGAGCTCCGGGTGCTTTCAACCCCGAACTCCCGCTGGCGCAGCGTCGGCTGATGCCGGAGTGGGCGCACTTGCGTACTCAGCAGCGCGCGCGTCCGAAGCGGGGGACGGAAGACCAATATGAGAAGATTCTCGGTGAGTATTCATTCGGTGAATTCATGTTGGTTGCAGCAGGTTTCCATATGCAGTCTGATGGAAAAGTTCCGACTCCGGTCTGTGCTCGGGCCGACGCGTGGCTTCGACGAGTGGCATCCTCGTCTCCGCGCGCCGTTCTGGGCATCTCAGAGCCGACTGAGGCGGAACTCAAAAAGCAGGCAGCATTTCAAGGCAAGGCTAGGGCGAAGGTGGTGAGCTGGGTCACTTAGGTGGTTCGACACTGCTTTCGCACTGACTTACTTAGAAATTATGTGGGGTGTGTGTGTGTGATTGAAGTGCTCTCAGCACGCGCGCGTCTCTTTGTTGGGCGAGCGAGGGCGCTCGCTGGGTAGCAGTGAGGGTCTGTGGTGCAGGGACAGCACCGGGCGGTTTCTCCCGGTGATGTCACAAAAACGCCACATTGTCACTGTTGTTCTGGCTTAACCCTCTTCCTGGCATTTGCGGTTCACCTAGCGGCCTTGGCGGGGCCTGAGGCCGACTTGGCTGTGTGGGTCTTTCTCCGGGCAACCAAAACCCGGTAGTCAGTCCTTGACTCACACCTGTCTCTTATACACATCTCCGAGCCCACGAGACTAAGGCGAATCTC
>OJEY01000178.1_pt1 | contig 10772 bp, 2 predicted proteins | sample 1593981 | NCBI WGS metagenome assembly OJEY01 (sample SAMN05416706, study PRJEB24817) | seawater metagenome | isolation source: Sea water | place: Canada:Atlantic | collected 2013-07 | reverse complement strand
CTACCCCGTTGCGATGTTACGTTATCCTCAGGAAAAGGATAACTGTCTGTGGTGAGAATCAATATTGTCTACTAGGTTTTGACAGGACCTAGGAAAATCCGTAGGACATATTGATTTTTGGAATAGAACGTTACAGAAGGAAGCTGTCAATTGAATATTTGGAGTAGTCGAATATTGGAATATTTGGAGTAGTCAAATATTATTATGCAAAGTGAAGTGTAAAGTAGTTTGAAGATTCATGACGATTCGAGTTCGAATTCTGATTGGGTTTTGTGAGAGAACGATGATTGGATACCTGTAAGATAGCGAATGAGTTTGCGCCTGAGTTGATCTACGTCACAACAGTTTTGTGTTGTCTTTGACGTGATCCGTGGAAACTCAGGTGCTATTGAAGAAACCCGGATATTTATTATTATCGTGATCGTATTTTTATCCCAAGCTCAGCGCGATTTCAGCGCGCAAATTACAAAGCAAAGCGAGCAATCCTCCGGTATAAAGCGCATAAGCGGCGCAACTTGACCTAGGCAATATACTTAGAACATGGACGCGACTTGGTAAGGGAAAGAAGACCTTGCTTTGCTTTTCGAGTCGATTTTTGTTATGGCGGCTTCGAAATGGGATTTTTTACCTGAAACACTCCGCGAAGGCCTTGATGGGCGAAATGGCGGGGTGAGTTTGGATGATGGGACGCTACAAGATGTGGTGTCGCGGGCAGCTATGCCCGCAAATATGTTGGCTATTTTATTCCAAAAGCTATCTACGGACCCGAGGGTTCCAACGGATGCGAGGCGTGGATTGGAATATCTGTTATACTTCATCGAGGGAAAGAAAGATGGAGTTGGCAAGGATGCTCAGAAAATGGATTTTCTGACATTCTTTTTAAGTGTGTCAGACGGTCTAAAGAATTGGCCAGTCGAAGTGGCCAGATCCCTGCAAGCTCTGGCGTCACAGCATGCGATGTATGAGGTTTGCAAGCGTGACAGCACGAACATCTGCATGCTGCAGCTGGGCTCCGTACAGCATCCCGATGGAGTCATTAGAAAAATGGTTAACAGTTCGAGCTTGAAGTCTTGCCTGGATAAATGTGGATCAAGCATTTCTGCAGCTGCTCCCAAAGGTTCCTCTTTGGTGTCGAATCGTGCTCTTGCCGTTCTTCCCTTGTCTGAGTGGGGGGGGGCTCACTGGAACTTCGCTCAAAAGCGTCACATGTTTGCCTCCACAGAAACCAAGGCTCTCATGGCAAAAGAGCTTTACGACGCGAGTGCCATCACGCCAGAGTTACATGCAACCTTGGCTGGTTTGTTGAAAACCAACGAAAGTATTCGCCTTATGGATGATGAAGAACGAGATGAGTACTATGCTTCGATCGCCGAGGCTGAGCTCACGTTGCTCATGACCGACCTTCGCGAAAAATTGCTCGAGATAGACTTTGATATTGACGAGCTTTTGGACATTGTGCAACCCACCCCGTACGCTAATTATAAGAAGAGCTGGGGGCTGGTGAAGTGGGATAAGCTTGTCGTATATTTCTGTACCATCATCCAAAAGACGAGGTCGGAAGGCGTTTTTGATGTGAGCAATTATGGTGGTGTGGCGTCGTCGAGTAATCCTCGTGCTCAGGATGTGGCTACGAAGAATTTGCAAGCTCTTGAGGCGCGATGGGCCTTGTCACAGGGCACCATCCAATCAGAGCAATGGTCGGGGGTACAAACTGCCTTGGCTCGGCATTGCTTCAAGAAAAGTGAGCCGCATATGTCGTTGCTTGGCTGTCGGTCTCTAGAAGATACCGCGTTGAACGATGTCTATTATGATCTGTACAAAGAAGCTACTGGTCATAATGACATGTCGGAGGTGAACGACATCCTTGCGATTGCTTGGTCGACGGGGACTCGATTGTACATGCGTGGATTGGCAATTGAGTGGTACATACTCGATGTTCTGGATCAGGTGTTGTTGTTAGCGGACACTATTCGGACAGGTTTCATAGATACTCTCAAACTTAAATTGATTGCGATCCTCAAAGGGGGGGATTCGAAAGTAGTGTTTGGGCCACTAACTCTAGCCTCTGGAATCAACTCCGTCTTGGGGCTGGTGTTGCAAACTTTTGTGTCGATTGAAAGTCTACCTATGACTTCGGAAACCAGACGTCAGGCCCTCATAGACTTCTACGGCACAAAGCAGGAATGGGTTCGTCAAGTTGGTCATTCGTCAATGCCGCAGTCGACAATCACGATTCCATCATCAAGTGCAGTGAGTCGTTTATATCAGTATCAGGATACGTTGGCGGCAGTGGGGACCTCCTTGACTCTGGTCGACTACTTTAAAGCGTTGACCAAGACAGAGCCTTGTCTGATGGCTGTAGCTGGACCTGCTCCTTTTCATTCTCTCTCGTTGGTGATAGATGACTACCAGCATGTGCTCATGAGTTTTTTCTCCCAAGACATGTTGGACAGTCGTGTGGGTTGTAAAGCAGAAAACAAGAGTCTCGGTCTGCATGTAGTCTATGCTCATCTATGCGAATTGTTGGCAAAAGAAAAGTTGACTGATCCTTTGGTTAGGGAATTTTTTGATTGTTTCGCCATAATTGAAAATGACGTGAAGAGAATTCATTACACGGTTCCTGTTGAACCGGTTCCCGCACAACCTCCCTTGCAACAGGGTCAGGCAGCTATCCAAAGTGCCATGTCTGTCCACACAGGCTCTCCGGCTGTGAAACATCTCACACCCAATGTGTTGGAGCGTATCAAATTGGCGCTCGATACGAACGAGCAGATATGCACTCTTGATCTGTTGGGCTCCCCATGCGATGGTTCCTGCAACATTACCCACGGTAGCATCAGTTGGCAGCTTGGTAGAGCCGTTAGTCTTTTTCTGCGTGAGAAGTTGAATGACAAAGACTTCGTGATAGGCGACCTGAGCCAGAGAAACCAGAAGCACAAGACAGCGAATACGTCGTCAGTGTACGTCAAAGAGGCTGAAGTCATTGCAAAGTTGACCGCTGCTGGTATTCCCTTCATGGCCTTCTCCAAAGGTTCAAAAGGAGGAAAGAAGGGGCAGCAGCTCAAGCAGGGTAAAGAATCCGCGAAAAAACCTTCAGCGAAGCCAAGAAGGGGACGAGACGAGCCCTACTGTCTTATCAAGGCTGAGTCCCGGGATTTTCACCTTACGAAGGGTCCAGTGAAGAAGCTTTTCGAAACATGGGCAGGAGAGGTGGAGCAGTTGTTGAGTGGAAAGGGTGAATTTGAAGTTCAGAGTCACTGCCCTCTTATGCTCAAAGGTCAGACTCGTCCAGTGTGCGCGCGCAAAGACCCCAAAGGCTTTCAGTACAACTCGTGTGGTGCCGAACGTTGTGTTATAGCGCAGCTTTTACGCAATCCGAGGGCCAAAGAGTGGATCATCGAGGTGTTCAAACAGAAGAAGTTTGATGCCACTGCAGTCTATGATCTCTTGGTCAAGAATATGAGTGCTGCTGGTATAATAGATCATGTGCAGCTCCTCGGCCATGACCTTACGCCGTTTCTTTTGAGCAAAGCTTCGTCTGCTTCTACTCTTCTGACCAAGGGTCCTGCCGCAGAGCCACCAGTGGGTGAAGATATGCATGCCCAGATTGCGCTCTTGCAGGGACAAGTGGCAGAGCTTATGTCTAACGGGTCAGGAGGATCTGTATCAGGCTATGATGATGGTTCAGTCGTCGGATCAGGGGGATCTATGTCAGGCTGGGACACTGCGTCCGTCGGCAGCTCAGTTGCTAGTGGGATGAGTCGTAGTGATGGTGGTGGTGGCGGCCAGAGGGTTGCTGCTGCTGGTGTGGGTCGTGTCCCGCCCCCTGCTCGTGTTTTTGGTGCTGCAACTGGGGATGGGATGCAGATGATGAACGTCAATCCATATGAATATCAGCAATTCATGGCGTTTAAAGCTGCTCAGTCTCTTGGGAAAGGACGTGGGCGAGGAGGGTACGGTGGTCGGCTTCCGCCGATCCAACACACAAACCCAAATCAAAAGTGAAGGGGCCGCGCTAGCAGTGAATTCAGTGTTGATGGTGGTGATCAACAAGGGGAGTTGGTTGCTGTTATTAAATTGTTGCTGGATTCTTGCGCGGCAGTGTGTGTAGGTCCAACGGATGTGATCCTTGGGAGAGATGTAGTTCTTGGGGAGTCACATTGTCGGATTATTACTGCAAGTGGGTCGGTGGTTGGTGTGGATGGTATGTTGCGATTTATTTGGGAAGATCCCACCATGGAGGAAGTCGTAGCCAACGATTTTACGTTGTCGTTGCATCTGATTGATGGTGCCAAAGATTGGCTATTGTCCATGCCAGAGTTAAGTGCTGGTGGTTTTCGTGCGTTTCTCGATAGGAAGTTGGGGAAAAGTTTTTTAGTGTTTCCAAATGGTTTTGCTGTGTTGTTGGCCCAGGAGGCTGATGATTGTTGGTCGCTTGACGTGGCTGTGTATCAAAATATTGATGGTACTCTGCGATTTGGATTGGCTTCGGGTGAATTGTTCAAAATGATTTCAGAGCCAGTCTTCGAAAAAGTTCGAGATGTTGATCGCAAACGGCCATGTAATGTTGATTCAGTCGCTCGAGATAGTGACTTAAGTTGTTTTATGGATGAATCCCAGACTGATGGTGCCTACTTCAGTTGGTCTGGTGATCGTGATGATCCATGTGTTTCTTTTTTAGCCGGTGACGCGAGTTTGCGTTGCAGTCATGACGTCAATTCTTGGGATTCGGACCCTGAGAATAGTTTGGACGGAGATGATTATGAGTGGCTTGTGGAAGATGATAGTGATGGTACTCCTGCTCTGAAGAGCATGAGTGACCATTTCTTTGAAAATGTTGATGGTGTTGACCCTGTTTGGTATAACGGGGGGCAACGCTTTGATAATGATGGTGATGCTGAGTTGGGCAGTAACGGACACCACATTTGTGATTATGTTGACCCTGTGTCGAGCAGCGGGGGGCAACAAGTGTACGATGAAATTGGTTCTATTCCAGATGATAGGAATCGTTTGCATCAATGTAAGGTTCATTCTACTATGCCGAGTGGAGTGGATGTGTGGGCGGGACCCCAGAATGGGTCTGCGCCAAGTGATATCTTTGTAGGTTCGCTCAGAAAAGCGAATGCTGCTGTTGAGTTTGAAGATGTCAGTGATAGTCCTGGTTTATGTAAGGTTTGTAAACAGGATGTAATGTCTTTTGTGGGAATTGTTTCCTGTGCCTGTGATATGAGTGATGGCATGGCTTCTAAAGGAATCCCACAATGGTTGTATGAAGAGGGGAAAATCGACGTTGAGAATACCGTTGATTTTCATTTTGAATCCTCTATGGTCTTCGATGACTCGCCTGGTAATGAACAGTTCGGAATCCCTGTTTGTGGCGTTTGTCAAGTGTATGAAGTTGAAAATCTCGCATCCCATATGTGTCGAGTCTGCCAGAGTGCAGTTTATGGTGCTGAGTCTTCAGAATCTCAGTTTGTCCACGGTGATCCTCACTCTTATGGTCATCTTCCGGTTGGTGGGGTACAGTTATTTTGCCAACGGTGTGCGACGGGCATCGTTTCTGGTGATTATTGTCATAACTGTGCTCAGTTGTTAGGTGTGCCGTTCCTCTCGGATGAGACGTGCAGCGATGAGAAACCTCAGGGTATTAAAGTCTCCATGGAGTATGCTGATGGTGTCGATTGGAATAACCCGTTGGAAGAAAAAATCAAAGTATATAACAACACTGACTATGATTTTGAAGTGGATGGCTCCGGCGAAAGGATGGTGATCGATGCAAATGGTGTCAGAGAAGATATCCGTTACCTCAGGGATGATGGGGATGGTGTTCAGTCTGCTTCTTCGAAGGGGGGGGGGGCTGATGATATGTTCACAACTACGAAGGAACAGATGAACGAAAGGTTTGATCCAGGAGTTCAAAGATTAGCAGATGGGAGTGTCCCAGGAAGGTTTCCTATCTTAAGAGATCCTAAGGCATTTCATTTGGCGCATGGTCATCCTTCAGACGAGGTCACTAGAAAGCTTTGTGAAGCTTGTTTTGGTAATCCGACTGCAGTCAAAGGTTATGCTGATGTGTGCCCATATTGTTTATCCAGAAGAAGACGGAGGCAACCTAGAGGTAGGGCCGAATCGGTGGACAGGCCAGCCTATGTCATGGGTGAAATGTGGAGTATGGATTTCACAGCTATGACTTTGCGAGAAAGTCATGATAAGAACAGAGTAGGCGTCTTGTTCGAAGAATCGATTTCTGAAGTTCTGGTCGGTGTTGCGTTGAAAGACCATACGCATATCACTGAAGCTTTGGATTTCTTGTGGAACTATGTGAGAACAGAGAAAAGAGGTGTGCAGTTGCGTGTCTTGTATGCTGATTGTGATCCCATATGGTTCAGTACCAACGAGTTGAAGATGTTTCTGAGGAAAGTTGGTAGATGGTGTTTCATGCGATCTGTCGTTTTATTTACAAACGCAACTGGACAGAGTAGCCAGAATGGTCGTATTGAAGGTGGAATGAGTCGAGTCATGTCGTTGACGTCGGTTCAGTTGCAGTGTTCATTTTTGAATGAATTGGTCTGGGACAGATCTTTTCTTCATGCTATTTTTATTATCTCGAGGAGGTATATGCAAAGTCCGAGATCACCGCATGTAAAAGGAAGTTGGCACAGAATGCCTCATGTGGTGTGGTCGGGTCGTTTCACTGATTTGACAATCCTTATCTGTGCTTTTGGGCAAGCTCTTGTTCTTAAGAATGACAAAAAGAATAATAGTTATGAGAGGCAAGGAGAGTTGGCCTTGTGGATGGGGATTCCCTGGCAGTCTAAAGGTTGGTTGGTGTGGAATGTCCCAAGGCAGAGATACCAAATCAGATACAACGTGAAGGTCATCAAGAATATGATGCTTAGACCAGCACAGTTGTGTGTGAGAAATGAATTGCAATTAGCAGGGCCCATGGTGCCGGCTGATGGTGGCGATCTGATGGGTCAGAATGTGATTGGCTTATTGCAAGCGTATGATCCAGAGAGGAATCAAGCTGATTGGAATGATTATGTGATCGGTTTCTCAAGCTCCGATGGTCAACCTATGTTGGTTGAGTCATTTATGAATCTGGATAGTAATGAGCTTGACAGCTATTTGGTTCCAGAAGAAGTGATGCCGGAGGCAGAGTCGAAAGACGACTCCGATGAACGTAAAGACGAAGATCTTTTTGTTGGTAGTCAGCCCGATGGTGAAGAAGGCAAGGTTGAGGGTCAACTACAAGAACACAAAGATGATGGCATTCCAGATCATGAATGTCAAGCAAATTTCTTCAGTGGAGAACCCCCTATGAAACTATTTGATATGGATGATGGGGTCAGTCTTGAAGATCCTAGAACGGGTCTGAATCAGACAGGAGTTCAGAAGAGGTTGGAGCTCAATGGTGCTCAAAAGCGATGGTTTGAATGGTTTTGGAAGGATGGTAGCAACAAAATTAAGTTTCAGGTTGCTAATCCTAAGGCTAAGAATTCTCAGACCTGGCATCGGTATGAGAAGTATAAGAAGTCTAAAACCATTGCTGACATGCAGTTGTCGGGTGGCACTAAGGCTGATTTGATATATGCTTTCTGCAGAGGACAAGTGGTGCTCGGAAAACATACCTCAGTTGATGTGGTTCGGGGTAATCCATTGCTCAAGGCGATGTTGGTTTCGAGTCCTGCGAAAGAAGCGGTGAGAGCGATCTCTGAAGTTATGGAGACAGGCACAGTCATGGATGAAGTGCTTGGCGCAAAAGTGAATCGTGTTTCCTCCACGGGGAGTGAACCCTCCAAAGGTGTTATCGATCCTAAGAGTGTCGGAGGAGAGGCATCAGCTGAGGAGGGGTGTCCTTTGTATAAAGAGTTGATCGAGAAGCTTGGAGTTGAAATGGGTGATCTCAAAGATGCCAACACTGAATTGAAGTTGAACCTCAAGAAGTTAGTGAATGATATCAAAATTGCCAAAGAGGGCAAGGTTGGTAGAAGTGTCAAATTTGCCGAGGAAGGTAGGAAAGACAAACACCTACCCAAGAAGGCGAGAGAAGACAAGAAGGCGGCTGAGGCAAGAGAAGCCAATATTGCAGCCGAGGTGGGTGAGGTTCAAGATGAGGTGGTCGAGGACGACAACCTTACCTGGGAAGAGAAAGACATCATGAGAGGTCTGGGGATCAGTGGACTACATCACGTGTCCAGCTCGATACCAGTTGCTGAGATGGTTTCCCGGGTGTCAGCCAAGGTTTGTCAGGTGTTGGTTGATATTGAGAATCATTTGAGAGATAAAGAAGGAAGGCCTTTCAAAAGTCAGATTGATGAGTTGTCTAGAGCAGCGATGAATGCAGTACTAGATCCTCGAAATGATGATGCATTTAAGCATTCTGAGGCCTTCAAAGATTTGTTTCATGTGTATGCCACAAAAGTTATCAAGATCAAAGATGTGATGAAGAATTTCGACACTAATGGTTGGAAAGATCCTGTGGTAGCTGAGTGGAAGAGAATCCTTGTTGATTTTCCCTGTCTGGAAGCTCTAGATAGTTTGCCACCAGGGGCGAAGGTTGTGACACTAATGTGGGTCCTGAACCAGAAGCAAGCGGCTGATGGTACTGACACCAGGAAGAAAGCGAGATTAGTTGCTTGCCAAACTTTAGATAAGTATTGGTATGAGAAAGATAGCAAGATTTCACCCACTGTCAATCCTGATGCGGTCAAAATCATGTGCAGTATGTGTCTTCAGTTGGATATGAGTATGGAGACAAGAGATCAAGCTGGAGGGTATTTGCATGCAGTGTATCCTGAGGATGCTGATCCTGTTTATGTTCGAATACCAGATTATTTGAATGAGATTTTGGTGGATTCTCCTGAATTGGTTCCGGTGAGTCCCAATGGTCGTCCAGCCAAGTATTTTCGTGTGCGGAGGGCTCTGTATGGATGTCAGTTGAGTTGCAAACTTTTCTATAGGATGTTTCGTGATTTCATGATTGGCAGTGAAACCAAGCCTGATAAGGATGGTTTATATGGAGCAGGTTGGACCATGTCAGAGATTGATCCCTGTGTGTTCTTCAAGAAAGAAGGTAAAGGATTTGCAGTTCTTTGTTGTCATGTCGATGATTCGCTTATGATAGCGACGAAGGATGACGACGGGCAGAGGATCAGGCGTGAATTTTCAGATGCCTATGCAAGTCGATTTGCGGTGTCACCGGAGTGTACCGATGGAGATGAGCATGAGTATTTGAGTATGTTGCTTAAGATTGATCGAAAGGCTGGAACTATGACATTCAGAATGCCGAAACTTTTCAAAAAGCTCAAGGCGCTGTTGGAAAGTATGGGTTCCAGAGCTCGCAGAAAGGCAAAGTTTGCCAGAAGAGAAAAGCGAGTTATCGATAAAGTCTATAGTGAGTTTCCTAAAGAAGGAAAAGATGGAGTGAATGACTGTGGTGTCAGAACTCCAATGGCGTTGGACAATTCGAGCATTTATGAACCGTCCATGCCCGGGAACTCTATTGTCCCGTATGATGTTTTTGATAGCAGAAGAATATTGGGTCTTGCTGCTTATATCATTTTGGGAATTCGTCCAGATGCAGCTCATGCTGCGGCGATTGTGGCCAGGTTTACTGGTAGTAAACAGACCGAAGCAGTGATAGACCATTGTGTTCGACTGGCATGGTATCTTGTTGATACTGAGGAAAGCTGTGTGCTGACTTATAGGAGGAGTCCAGACGGCTTGGATCTGACTGGTATGGTTGATGCTAGTTTTGCGAATGATCCTTTGACCAAAAGGAGTTATTTTGGTTATGTGTTGCGATTTGGAGCTAATCCGATAGCTTGGAAATCGAAGTTGGAGACCTCTGTTGCGTTGTCTACCCGAGATTCAGAGTTGATGGCAGCTGTCCACGCTGTGCGTCATATCTTGGGTATCCGTTTTTTTCTCAAAGAATTGGGATTGTTAAAGACTGGTGCGTCAACTATTATGACAGACAACAGAGCGTCAATGGATGGAGTTCAGAATGACAAGAATCACAAGGGTTCACATTATATGGGTTATCGATTGTCATGGCTCCGAGAGCAGGTCGCTGATTTATTGGTAAAGTTTGTCCATGTCGGATCGACTCAGAATCATGCTGACATTTTCACCAAGGTACTTCAAGAGGATGTTTTCAAGGGTCTCCAGGCAGAGCTCTTGAACCTCTCCGAAGTGGTGTTGTAAGTAATTTAATTGATTAAGTTCATGATGAATTTGATTGGTTATACTGGATTTTATTTTTGTTCCTGAAGAAATGGAATGAAATGTTGCAAGTTGATATCAGAATCTCAGGATAGATCTGATTGATGTGTGTTATTTGGATGAAGAGGTCGTGTTTTTTGCAGGCACTACTCTCAATGGGATGATATGGCCTTGGCCAGGCTGTTGACAAATTCCTAATGCTAATTCGAATAGGTTAAAACTGGATGCTTTAAAGAGAAAGCACTTATCGATCTCGTTGTCAGAATGAAGTCATGAATTTATCTGATGGTTGGATCCAGTTATGGAGTATTATATGCATGATGGGAAATCGGGAATCAGTTCAAGTGAACATCTAATGGTTTTTCAGAGTAAAATGATCGTATGTTATTGGTCCCAGAATGGATCAATTGGTGACATTGCCAGTTAAGACCGGGCGGTCTCAACTGAGGAGGGGTGTTGTGGGAGAATTTCGATATCAGAGCAGATAGGCGGAGCGCTCATACCCGCGACAAACTTAATCACCGTAGCAGGACATGAGTATGTAT
>OJEY01000176.1_pt1 | contig 10894 bp, 6 predicted proteins | sample 1593981 | NCBI WGS metagenome assembly OJEY01 (sample SAMN05416706, study PRJEB24817) | seawater metagenome | isolation source: Sea water | place: Canada:Atlantic | collected 2013-07 | reverse complement strand
AATTTTAGATGGCATTTGCTGCTGCCCATAGAGCTTGTATTGCTGATAATAAACCTTCCATCTGAGCTGCTCAAGGTGTTTAAGTCGACCGTGGTTATCTATTTCAATACTTTTATAGGGAGCGCCGCCAGCATAAGGAAGGCCCTTTAGCCAATCACGTAGCGCACTGATAGGGAGGTTTAAGTTAAAGGTTTTATTAAGCAAGGCCTCAGGACTTGATGAGATAGTTGTTTGGCCGTTAGAGAGCGTTAAAATGACTTGCTCAGGTGTTCCATCTAAATGAAAACCACCTTGTGAAAAGGGGCCCATCATTTTGATGATATGACAAATTTGTCAAAAGAAACCCGACAGATGATGGATGCTAATTTTAGCATTAATCACATCAAAGTGGATTCAATGCAAAGAAGCACAGATGGGACCATAAAAAATGGAATCCGACTTCATGATGGAATGATTGTAGAATCAGTTTTAATTCCAACAGCTAAGCGATCCACTGCCTGTGTGTCATCTCAAGTTGGATGTAGTCTTGATTGTAAGTTTTGTGCGACCTCGCGTTTAAAACGCATGCGCAATCTTAACCCTGATGAAATTTATGATCAAGTAGTAGCCATTGATAAACAAAGTAAACTATACTACAATCGCCCTTTATCCAACATTGTTTTTATGGGAATGGGAGAGCCTTTAATGAATTACAATAACGTACTTAAGGCGATTGAAAAGATTACGTCTAAAGAGGGCTTAGGGATGTCGCCAAAGCGGATTGTTGTGTCTACGTCTGGAGTTCCAAAGATGATTAAAAAAATGGCTGATGATGCGGTTAAATTTAATTTAGCAGTGTCTTTGCATTCGGCGATTGACAGCGTTCGTACTTCCATAATGCCATTCAATGAAACATTTCCATTGAAAGATTTACGTGAGGCTCTAAAACACTGGTATGCTGCAACGAGTCGTATTATTACATATGAGTACGTCGTTTGGGAAGGAATCAATGACACTAAAATAGATATTGAAGCATTAATTGACTTTTGTAAATTTGCGCCTAGCAAGGTTAACCTTATTGAATATAACCCTATTGATGATGGGGTGTTTCAACAAGCGAGCAACGCTGCTATCGACTTATATGTTTCTATGCTGGAAGCGAAAAACATTACTGTTACAGTTCGCAGATCTCGTGGTAAAGATATTGATGCTGCCTGTGGTCAATTAGCCAATAAGGATCAAGCCTAAAACTTATTTAGTGTAAATTTAAGGAGCTGGGTTGGGTATGCTGGCGTGAATTGCATTGATTCGGTCCAGTGTTTCTTTTGAAAGCTGGATGTTTATGCTGTCAATGTTTTCTTTCAACTGCTCTAAATTAGTTGCTCCAATAATATTACTAGTGACAAATGGTCTTTGGTTGACAAATGCCAACGCTAAAGTGGTTAGACTCATTCCTAAATCTTTTGCTAACAGAAGGTATTGCTTAGTCGCTTCGCTTGACTGTTCGCTGCTATAGCGTGCAAATCGCGGAAACAAATTTAGACGTGCATTGTCTGCGGCGGTCCCTTCAATATACTTTCCTGTAAGGACTCCAAATGCTAAGGGAGAATATGCCAAAAGTCCGATGTTCTCACGCATAGAAACTTCTGCCATATCGCCTTCAAAAACCCTGTTTAACATTGAATATGCATTTTGTGTGGTGCTGATAGGAGTAAAATTATGATTCCGAACTTCTTCAGCAAAGCGCATTGTTCCCCATGCTTTTTCATTAGAAATTCCAACGGCTCGAATTTTACCGGCCTCTACAAAGCTGTGCAAGGTGTGCAATACCTCATTAAAATTATCTACCCACCGATCGTTTGGATTTGGTTTAAAATCTCGAACTCCAAACGTATTCGTTTGACGCTCGGGCCAATGTAATTGATACAAATCAATATAATCTGTTTGTAAGCGCTTGAGTTCTAAATCTAGGGCTTCTTTTATAGAGTGTGGAGAAAACCCAGTGGTCCTAATGTGTGCTGTATAATCGCCAGGCCCTGCAATTTTACTGGCAATAATTACTTGATCTCTAGTCTTGTTTTTTTTGAGCCAACTGCCAATATATTTACTTGTTAGCCCTTGGGTTTCTGCTGTTGCCGGAACTGGATATAGCTCTGCAGTATCTATAAAGTTAACTCCTCGGTCCAATGCAAAATCCATTTGTTGATGCCCTTCACCCTCGGTATTTTGATTACCCCAGGTCATGGTGCCTAAGCAAATTTCACTTATTTTAATATCAGTACTTGGTAGTTTGGTGTATTTCATTAATCGTTATTTAAAAGCTTAGATATTTCATCTAATTTTGGAGTAAGAATAACTTCAATTCGTCTGTTTTTTGCTTTTCCTTCCGTATCGTCGTTAGAGGTGATAGGCGCATATTCTCCACGTCCAGCCGCCGTTAAGCTTTCAGGGTTTATACTTGCGTTTTCACTCAGTATTTGAACAATTGCGGTTGCGCGTTTAGTAGATAAATCCCAGTTGTTGGCAATTTGTCCACCACTTGAAAAAGGGTCATTATCTGTATGACCTTCAATGAGTACTGCAATTTCTGGATTATCTGCTAAAACAGAGCCTAGCTGTTCGATTGCGATACGTCCTTTAGATCCAATGGCCCAACTACCAGATTTAAAAAGTAATTTATTTTCCATGGACACATAAACCTTCCCATTCCGCTGTTCAACAGTTAATCCCTTGCCTTCAAACGCAGTTAAGGCACTTGAAATGGCATTTTTTAAATCACGCATAGCTTGGTCTTTGGAAGTAATCAGTAACTCTAATTCTGCAATTCGTTGAGAACGTTCTTGCATGTCAGCTTCTAGCTTTAAAAGACGGTCATTTTCCGCAGCCAAGGCGAGTTCTTTAGCTTCTAACTGTGCTAGAAGCTCTCTGTTTTTCTGAATATTATCAGCGATTTCCTTGGAGCTATTTTGTTCCAATGCTGAGTAGGATTCATTTAAGGCTTCGTATTTTTTATGAAGCGCTGTCAGTTCTTGTTGCAGTGCATTTCGATCTGTTATTATAGAGTCATACTTTTTTTGTAACTGATCTAGTTGATTTTGCAAGGAATTTCTTTCGTTTATAACGGCTTCGTTTTGTGTACTTAAAGTATCATAATCGTTTTTTAGAGAGGTGTATTTTCCGTCTAATTCTTTATAAATCTTTGAAGATACGCATGAACTAGATACAGAAATAATGAGTGATAAAACTAGAATTTTTTTAAACATTGTATGTAATTTTTAATATTAATTTATTTTAATTCAACTAAAACCGGGCAATGGTCACTATGGACCGCTTCCGATAAAATAACGGCTCTTTTCAACTTTTCTTGTAAAGATTGAGTAACTAATGTGTAATCCAATCGCCACCCTTTATTATTCGTACGAGAGTTCGCACGATAACTCCACCAGCTATAGTTGTGAGCTTCTGAATTAAATTCACGAAAGGCATCCACAAACCCGTTCTCTAAAAACTGACTCATCCAAGCCCTTTCTTCAGGTAAAAATCCAGATATATTCTTGTTCCTAACAGGGTCATGAATATCAATGGCTTCGTGACAGATGTTGTAATCTCCGCAAATAATAAGGTTTGGAACTTCTTTTTTCAGTGTGTTTATGTAGTCTTGAAATAAATCCATGTATTCAAGCTTGTGTTCTAGCCTTGCTAAGTTGGTTCCAGAAGGTAAATATAGACTCATAACTGAGACTCCATCAAAATCAACACGAATATTGCGACCTTCAAAATCCATAGATTCAATTCCAGTTCCATAGACAACGTTAGTTGGTTCTTTTTTTGATAAAATAGCAACGCCGCTATAGCCTTTTTTTTGAGCACTGAACCAATAACTGTAATGGTATCCAGCATTTTCAAAAACACTTAAATCCAGTTGATCTTCCTGTGCTTTTATTTCTTGTAAACAGATCACGTCTGGATTGGCACTTTTCAGCCAATCAATAAACCCTTTTTTAAGCGCAGCTCTAATTCCGTTAACGTTGTAAGAAATAATTTTCATCTATTGGATCATTAATTTTAGCTAAAATAATTAATAGAGTACTTTTACCCTAAATATTTAGTCTTGTTTTAACGAAAAATATCAACAAAATATTTTTGATTTTTTTCAGTTTAAGAGTTATAATGAAGTACTTTTTTATCATTTTATTTCTTTTCTCAATCAGCCGGAGCTCATCTCAAGAGTCGTCTTCACTGTACAGACTCAAAACAGTGACGGTTACTGACAACATTCAGCTTGACTCTGTGAGTATTAATCCTTCCTCCTTTTTTATCACCAATTTAAAAAACGAGCGTATTCCAGCTGCATTATACTCTGTAGATTTCCAAAAAGCCACTTTGAGTTTCACACAAAACACTACTCAGGATTCTATTCGAGTTCATTACTTAACATATCCGAAATTTATCACAAAGACGTATCAAGAAATCGAGGAATCAGTTATTGTCAATCGAACGGGGAACTTGCAGAAGCTTTACAGATTGTCAGAGCCAAGTGAAACGCCAGCTATTTCTCCTTTTGATGGGTTAATTTCATCGGGGAGTATCTCTAGAGGAGTTACCATAGGAAACAATCAAAACTCGGTTCTTAACAGTGAGCTTGACCTTCAGATTAGTGGAAAGTTAAATGATAAGGTAACCTTAAGGGCATCAATCCAAGATTCAAACATCCCATTGCAAGAAAGTGGGTATTCACAACGTTTGGATGAATTTGATCAAGTTTTTGTAGAAGTTTTTAGTGATAAATGGAGAATTAGAGCTGGGGATATCGATCTCAAAAATAAGGATTCTTACTATGCCGAATTTTCAAAGCGTGTTCAAGGCTTGTCGTTATCTACACATTTTAAAAATGACAACTCTGAATACACCGCCTTTGCTGCCGGTGCCTTAGTTCGTGGACAATTTACCACAAGTCAATTTATTGCTCAAGAAGGTAACCAGGGACCATATAAGCTAGTAGGCCAAAACAATGAACTTTATGTTTTGGTAGTTTCGGGAAGCGAAACAGTCTACGTTAACGGAGTTCCATTGCGCCGTGGCGCGACAGAAGACTATAATATTGATTATAACGCAGGTGAAATTATTTTTAATTCGACATACCCTATTACATCAGAAATGCGAATCACTGTTGATTATCAATCCAGTGCCCGTAATTACTCGCGTTTCATTGGCTATGGAGGAAGTCAGTTTAAAACTGAAAAATGGACCATTGGAGCCTCTGTTTACAGCGAAAGTGATTTAAAAAATCAGCCGCTGCAGCAATCACTTAGCTCAGATCAAGTATCAATTCTATCGAACGCTGGTGATAACCAATCACTAATGTCAGCGCCTTCGTCAAGTCTAGAGTCTTACAATGAAAATAGAATCTTATATAAAAAGATACTGGTGAATGATCTGGAAGTTTTTGAGTTTTCAACTAATCCCGAAGATGAACTTTACCTTGTTAACTTCACTTCAGTAGGAGTTGAACAAGGTAATTATATGATTGCCAGCTCAAATGCAATCTCTAATATTTATGAATATATCGCTCCTGTAGATGGAGTAAAACAAGGAGACTATGAACCAATTGTTCGGCTAGTTGCGCCAGTCAAGTTGCAGTTAGCGGTTGTCAATGGTTCCTTTGTTCCTAATAAAAATACCTTTGTTAATTTTGAGTTTGCTGCAAGTAAAAACGATTTGAATTTATATTCATCATTAGAAGATCAAGATAATACTGGGGTAGCGACCCAATTGTCGATTGCACATCAACTACTAAAGCCTTCTCAAATATGGAAGTTAAATTTGACCACAGATATTGATTACATCCATGAAAATTTTAGGAATCTTGAAGGCTTATATAATCCAGAATTTAATAGAGATTGGAATCTTGACCAGCCCTATAGTAACCAACTTATATCAGATCTTGGAGATCAAGTTTTTATTAAAACAGCGGCTAAACTAGCACACCCAGAAATCGGCCAATTCAACTATCAGTTTCAGAAGTTAAATTATAATGAAAACTATGAAGGCCAGCGACATGTGGTTTCAGCAAAGCTACATCTTGACCGTTTCCATTTGTTTTCAAGCTCTAGCATACTAGAGACAGACGCTATCGGTTCTAATTCTCTTTTTTACAGATCAAATACACAGCTAAAGTATAGTTATAACAAAGGATGGACAGGGGTTAAGTTCTCAACTGAGCACAACGAAAAAAAAGAACTTGTATCAAATGTTTTAGATCCGGTAAGTCAAAAGTTTAGATCCTACGAAGTTTTTAAGGGCTTGGGAGATTCTACTAAAGTATTTGCCAAAATCGGTTTTATTTATCGTGTGAACGACAGTCTGCAAAATAATCGTCTTACAAAAGTAAACACTTCAAATACCTATTATATAGATTCCAAATGGATTCACACTCAAAACACACAACTTAGTTTGTATGCCAATTATCGTGAATTTACATCAAAAAACAGCACTTTGCCGTCACAGAAATCTGTTAACTCCAGACTACAGTACAGTCAGAAAATCGCAAACAACCTGATCCATTGGAACACACTTTATGAAACTAATGCAGGGCGGTTGCCCCAGCAAGATTTCACATATGTTGAAGTAGAGCCTGGCCAAGGGACCTTTGTTTGGTTTGATTACAACGAAAATGGAATTCAGGAATTAGAGGAATTTGAAGTTGCTCAATTTCAAGACCAAGCGATTTATATACGAGTCTTGTTGCCTAATCAGGTTTATATTCGAACGCATCAAAATAAGTTGAGCCAATCTCTTACATTTAACCCTATTCAGTGGGCCAATTCCACCCAGTCCAATAAAAAGTTTTGGTCTCACTTTTACAATCAAACCTCTTTTTTAATTGACCGAAAAGATAAAAACACTAACCAATCAGTTCGCTTAAATCCATTTCATTCAAAAGTTGGGGATCAACTCGGGCTCCAGTCTAATTTTAGAAATCAATTATTCTTAAACAGAGGCAGACAGCGCTATACGGTCTCCTATAGTTATTTGGATTCAAAGGCTAGAAATGTGCTTTCTTTCGGATATATTGAGCTTGAATCGATTAGTCACCAATTGAATATGACTCATAAAATTAAAAATCAATGGCTGCTTAATTTACAAAGTAATTTGGATAAAATCAGTAGTGAAAGTGAGAGTTTTTCCTCAAAAAATTACCTGCTTACTCAATCCCTTTTAAGTCCTAAAATCTCTTATTTATTAGATCAAAACAAGCGATTTGATGTGTTTTATCAGTATCAAAAAAAAGACAACTCTATTGGGAGTCTCGAGCAATTAGTTCAAGAAAAATATGGATTTTCATTTGCGTTAACACAAAACCAAAAAGCGGCTATTACAGGTGAGTTTAATTATTTTTCCAATAAATTTTCTGGAAATGCCAATACTCCGGTTGCTTATCAAATGATGGAGGGACTACAGCCTGGAACTAATTTTACATGGTCTTTGGTCGCCCAGAAAAAACTGACAAAGTACCTTGATTTGAATTTAAATTATTTTGGAAGAAAGAGTGAAACCAGTCGTACGATACACACAGGAACAATTCAATTGAAAGCCTATTTTTAAAAAGACCCCTATACAAACGAGAATTTAATAGCGTAACGAGAAATGAGATCTAAATTGAGTCTTTATACCGCTGCTATTTAAGTAGCTTACTAAGAACCAGTAGTCGCCGCCTGCTAATAATTGCCCATTAAATGTGCCATCCCAATTATCTTGGCTGGGTCTGAACTCCAATAGTAATTTACCAAATCGGTCAAAAATAAATATTTCAGCTAAGGAGTTGTTTTTTAGGCATTTGATGTTCCAAGTGTCGTTATATCCATCTCCATTTGGTGTGAAGAATTTTGGATACTCCATAATCATCACCGTTTTCTCAGGAATTGTGCTGCACCCAAGCGCATCTCTTACAGCAACTGTGTGTTCTTCACAGCCGGTTACATATTCAAAGGTTGAGTTACTTTGCCAAACACCCCCATCTAATTGGTATTCATAATCCTCACTTCCGCCTGTTGCGGAGACTGAAATCACTTGATTTGAATCAAAATCTTCTGAAGCATTAGTGGCGTTAATCGTTAACGCACTAATAGTATTCACAACAATCGTCATTGTGGTCGAATCAGCACATTGCCCTGCGTCTGAAGTAAATATATAGGTTGTTGTTTCTAAATTATTTAATGAGGGAGTCCATGTTCCTGTGATCCCATTATTAGAGGTCTGTGGCAAGGGACTTATAAAATCCCCAACACAAACAGGAGCTACTTGTGTGAAATTAGGTATTGTTTGTGCTAGTACAGTAATGGTCATTGTAGTGCTAGGAACACAAGATAATCCGGGATTTGGAGTAAACGTATATTCTGTGGTACTTGTGTTGTTAATTGCTGGCGACCAAGCCCCCGCAATACTATTGTTTGAAGTTGTTGGGAGATCTAATAGAGTATCCCCAATACAAATGGTATCCACCTGTGTAAATAAGGGGGTGATTAATGGAATTACTGTAACGGTCATTACAGCTTCAGTTGCACATTGCCCAGCAGTTGGTACAAAGGTATATTCTGTGGTTAATGCGTTGTCGACAGCCGGAGACCAATTTCCAGTAATGCCTTCGTTAGAGGTTGATGGTAATATAAATGTATCTCCTTCACATATTGGATCTAATTGATTAAAATTAGAAGAGCTGTTTGCAATTACTGTAATTATTGTATTTGCTGTACTAGCGCACTGATTGGGATCCGGTGTGAACGTGTAGGTGGTGGTCAATGTATTGTCTAGAGCAGGCGACCAATTTCCAGTAATACCTTCGTTAGAGCTTGTAGGTAACTCATTGATAGTATCTCCTTCACACACAGAGTCTATTGCAGCAAATGAAGGCGTAGTTATAGCCTCTATAACTACTGTCATAGTAGCTGATAGGGCACACTGTCCAGGGTCTGGCGTAAACGTATATTCTGTGGTTAATGTGTTGTTAATTGCCGGGCTCCAAGTTCCTGAAATCCCTTCGTTTGAAGTCGAAACTAATATAAATGAGTTCCCATTACACACAGGTTCTAATTGTGTAAAGCTTGTTGTTGTTGCTTGCTCTACTACAACAGTCATTGTAGCGTTTGAAGCACATTGCCCAGCAGTTGGTACAAATGTATATTCTGTAGTTAATGCGTTGTCGACAGCCGGAGACCAAGTTCCAGTAATGCCTTCGTTAGAGGTTGATGGTAATGTAAATGTATCTCCTTCACATATTGGGCCTATCTGTGTAAAGCTTGGCGTGGTTGTCTGCTCAACTACAATGGTCATTGTAGTATCAGAGGCACACTGTCCAGCGTCTGGCGTAAAATTATAGGTTGTAGTTGATGTATTATCTAATGCGGGTGCCCATGCTCCACTAATTCCTTCTATAGAAGTGCTTGGAAGAGAATTAAGTGTATCTCCTTGGCATATTTGAGGGACTTGATCAAACACTGGAGTAGTGCCATCGATTACATTAATGGTGACGCTTTGTGTTGAAGGGTCTCCACAAATATCGGTGATTAACACAGAATATGTTGTAGTAACCGTTGGTGACAGCGTAGGTACGGGACTGTCAACATCACTGACTCCTTCTGCAGGAGACCATAAATAAGTGTCGCCACTAGGGATGCTTGCGTCAATTTGGATATCGTCTCCGTTACATATAGTTTTATCGTCTATGGTTAAATTATCAACAAATGAAATACTGTTAAAACAAACACGGTGGATATTTACGCTTCCTCCAGTAGAACCAACAAATCCAAAATAAACGGTAGGATCCCCGCCAAAAATAGTATTTTTTATATCATCTGTTATGCTAAGCCGCAAATCACAATCAAAGTAAACATTAAACGTTTGAGTACTTGCTATCCATTCAATTTTAACTTCATGATCTGTGCCGTCTTCTATGTTGACGCTAGTTCCGCTCGCTTGTATTGGACCTGCTAAGTTGGACACAGATGTGTGGTTTGAAATTCCATTTTTCATTATTGCGATGTGATCATAAACAGGGTCATTACGATCAGTATTTTGCCAAGTATCGAACTCTACTATCATGGATTGAGTAATTCCTTCATAACCAACACCACCACCAGAAACTCCAATAACGGGATTTGAGGTTCTCTTAAAAACTAGCGCCATGCCATCCGCCCCATTCGCATCGTTACTTCCAAAGTAATTTTGGTAATAAACGGTAAAGTCATTTGAGAAGTCAATGGCGTTGTCATACCATACTCCCCCCGTTTGAAAGTCAAGAGCTGGGGTTATCAGAAAACAATTGTTATCGAGAACCTGAGCATCTCCGATCACACTAGCATTTAATTGAGCGTGCCCTTTTAAAGAACTTAAAGCGACACATGTTATGAGGTAAAAAAGCTTTTTTGCTTTCATAAGGTTGGTTTGTCGGTTAATTATAAAATTAAAAACTACAGCTCTTTAAGCCAGTGTTTCATGGCAACTTCATTTTCTATGATTGTTTTTAAGTCTTCTATTTTGACACGTTGCTGCTCCATAGTATCTCTGTATCTTATGGTCACACACTTGTCTTCTAGAGTGTCATGGTCAACAGTAATACAAAAAGGCGTCCCTAAGGCATCTTGACGACGGTAGCGTCTTCCAACAGCATCTTTTTCGTCATAAACCACATTAAAATCCCATTTTAAATCATTTAAAATTGCTTTCGCAACCTCAGGCAATCCATCCTTTTTTATTAACGGCAATATAGCAGCTTTTGTTGGGGCTAGGACTGCAGGTAATTTTAAAACAGTTCTCGTCGTGTTATTCTCTAAAGTTTCTTCAGTCAAGGCATTAGAAAATACAGCCAAAAACATACGGTCCAATCCGATAGAGGTCTCTAGAACATATGGCTGTCTCT
>OJEY01000174.1_pt1 | contig 11044 bp, 1 predicted proteins | sample 1593981 | NCBI WGS metagenome assembly OJEY01 (sample SAMN05416706, study PRJEB24817) | seawater metagenome | isolation source: Sea water | place: Canada:Atlantic | collected 2013-07 | reverse complement strand
CTTGTTTTACGTGGGTTTTGTAAAACGAAATATAAAAGTGAATGATCTGTTTACCAAAATGAGCTTACGCCGCAACAGCCGCGATCTAGCTAACCGCGGAACGGTTTATCAGACCCATCAGAACTGAAGCAAAGCAAGACACATGGCATCTTCGGGGAAATCAGACACCTCAACGAAGACGGGAACGGCATCCCAAAACCAGGTTATCCGGATATTACTCGGTGACCAGCATACTGAAATCAATCTTTCTGCATTCCAGAAATCCGCCAAATCGGCAACTGAAGACGCAAAACTGGCGTTCTATCGTAACCGAATGGATAGGGATCAGCAGAAAAATGCAAAGGTACGTTGGGACTCACTTTCAAAGGATCAAAAGGAAAACGCTGGCTTGGGGGTAAATAACGAACCTATCGACGTCGAAAATTTGATGATAACCCTGAGAGAGGCATATGCGGACTTGTATATCCCGGGCATAAACGGGATGGCTTCGGTTGTATCGATATATCATATGATAACAGGAGAAGCAGATATATTCACGTATTTGGAACATATTGCAATGCAAATATACCAAATGCAACAAAGCAAATTAAGTAGCATGCCAACCAACTTCTACAGCGGCGCAGACGTAGAGGAACAAGACCATGCAACGAATCCAACGTATACGCCGTACGATTCCGTGAAGATAGCTTCGACAACTAAAACGGAAAACGATGTAATGAAAATATTGTCGAGCCCCCTTGGACAAACGAATTGGAATGGCGCCACGCCCACACTCAAGACGAATCCATTGCTTTTCCCAATCGTATTGAAACATGGCGCGATAGGAGCGGGGGGCACAAATGCAGCGGCATGGCTAGCACAAACTGATGCTGACACATGCCCGGGTGGATTATCAAATCCCCCACCAGTCGAAGATTTTACTGGCAAAGAGGGGGAACTAACATCACCACAAGGAGCATTCATAACCAGAGAAGGAAAGATGACAGACACTCCGCATTCACTACTATACTTTCCGGACGATCATGTGAATGCTGATGGATCACCAAAGGTTGACCGGACGACTGGCATCCCAGGGAACGACATGTTCATGACGAACCAAATGATGGCATCAAATGAATATGCAGCTACACAACCAATGGAGCTCGTGTACAACGTGATGAGAGTACAGAATCCCGAAAATAATGCACAACCTGGTAGGGTTATATATCCAGGATTATGGCAAATGCAAGAATCATTGACCCCATTTGCAAGGATTTATGACACACTCTACGGCATAGTGGCAAAACTGTTTGTGGGATTGTTCTCACCCATAGGCGACACAGGGGCAACGATGAGACAAGAGCATGAAGATGAAGACCGATCGGCAATTGTCCAAGTATTCGGAAAGACGAATCCGCCAAGGCATGAGAAACGATTGCACAACTACTACACGGCAGAAGATGATTTGTCAAGAAAAAGAAAACCTCCACCAGGAGTCGCGGTAGGACAAACGGCTGGACCGTCTGCGAGACCAAGGGACCGAGAAAATATAAACGACTACCGGTGGACAGGGCTGGTAGGGTTCAGCTCGCTGGTATTCAAGTTCTCAGAGACCACCTTAGCCAATACATTCAACAGTCCAGATCATTTTGCAGAGGGATATACGTCTCCACACGACATGAATACTTTTACGGCACCAGGTGCAAACCGTTCTTCTGGCCTGAACTATTTGGGGTCGTACTTTTTTCACACTGAGGTGCCAGGAGGACAGAGTGCAATGCTCAGGCCTATGTCAGGGGTAACTATGAAGCTAAACAACCTGAACTTGCCGACCGACAAATCCATAGATGGATCAGTACTACAGATTACCAATGGTAAAAATGGTTTCAAGAAAGGCATCGGATCGTATATCATGAACGGCGACGGCTCATCGAACAACTCGCAGACAGCGGCGTCATACAGAGCAAGACCGTTATCTGAGGAAGTCGACTCGAGCGGCACGATACAGGCGGGTAGAGCGATGTGTTTCATGCAAGCCTCCTTGAACTCAGTGATCAATACTTATAGGCCTCAAGCGTCGATATTGTTTTGGATGTGGGACCAGTGGATCACGGCAATCAACATCAAAGATAGTCCGGGTTCGAATCCAAAGCAGACCGTCGTGTTCTATTTGAACGCAATCGTGAGTGCGTTCGACAGGCGGCTAAATAGCCCATACTTCACGGGAGTACCGCCAATTGGAGATGATAAGGCGTACTTGACGATCACCACTCTCGCAGAAAGAGCTGCGACCAACGATGGTTTACACCCTGAATGCAAACACTTGATGCAACAGCTACATTCAAAGTTAACGTCGTCACAAGACAAATCCCAAAAGGGAATCTTCCGACTCATCAAAGAGTATATCATCAACATCAACCAACTACTGAGGTCAATGGCACCAGAAAAACCGACAGATTTTCACCTTACGAGCTCAGAAAAGAGAGTCGTGGACGGAACAGGGAGCCATCAAGAGACTAGGACGAAGACTCTGGCGAGCACTAACTACCTCGACGGCAGAAACAATTCGACGAACGGCAATACAGCCATAATACCATATCAACAACCCACACAATGGGGTCATGGAGCCAACCGACACTACGACAACGGCCGGGGAGGTGGCAAAGGGAACCGCTACCAAGGGGCCGGCCGAAGTTGGAGACCAAACGTACGAGGGCGGGGAAAAGGATACCACCCAACTGCGTTCGGGGGCAAAGGTAAACATGTAAGGTTCGGCGGAGGTAAAGGAAGCACTGACACTTCATTAGGCTTTATGAAACGGAACAAGGTAGCGAGTAACCGTGGCCCACCACAGCATCTGATGAATAACACGCATGGCGGGAATGTGAGCTTCAACATAGAGAGTACCGACCACAATTTTTCACCGATAGCATCCGTCTCCGACATCACGTCCAGAGACGGACAAAAGTCAGTAGACATTGTGACAAGAACCGACGGAGGACGGTACTTCGTCGACGCACAAGGGAGAATATTAAATCATTCAGTGGCATTGGAACTGACGGCAAAGTTACGGCGGCGACTGGCACGGAAAAATATTACACCACCGCCATCGCAAGCACATGCCATGGAAATAGTCGAAAATCGTGCCGGAGTCTACGGAGAACTCGAAAACCCTAACTCGGTGGACCTGCTGACACTACTCCAGGAGGATGATAATCCGACAGAACCGCAGCGTAACGAGAAACCAGGGGACGACGATGAGGAGAGAACGTACACGCTGTGCAGGAATAGAAATACCGGTCAAGTCATGTGGTCGGACGATGGAATCGAATGGATGGACGTGCAGTACGAAGACGAGTCTATGTTTATTGTGAACGGAAGCGGGACCTACGTGTACATCGATCAGCAGGGTGTGCCGATCGAAAACAACGACGGAACCGAACTCACTGCGACGACAGACGACACGGAGTGGGAGGTAATCGCCAACACATCCAACATGGGCAAGTTCAGAGGAAGCGTGTACGCGATCAAGTTCACATGCGAGTCCGTCAAGGAGGATACCTCGCACGATTTGGAGGACGAACTACTTGATAAGTATGCCCCCGGTAAAAAGATAGACATCGATGAACTAAGCGTCCAAGAAGAAGGGGGGGGGGATCCAAATACCACCCCTCTAGTTACATGGAAAGGAAAGGATTACCCCCTCGGCGGTTTTACTGTGTTACAAGTACTTCAGTTTTCAAACAGATTACATATTGAGAATCCCCGTCCAACCCAAGAGCGAAAAAACTACATGGAAAGAGTGGTTAGATTCCTGGGAAATATGCTGCTAAAATGCCAGAACAGGACGTTGACGAACCTTGTACTCCATGACTTAAGTGTATCAGATGTTTCGACGATATACATGGCTAGATCCATACCATGCATACGCCAACACACTTACAACTCCATGGTTGATACGGAACATGCTATATGGGAACGAGTGATCATATTCATGGGATGGTGCCTCGACCACGACCAAGAGAACCAATCAGAAACAGTGAAAAATCTTTGTGAGGCAGTGTATGGTGAGAAGCATGATATACCAGTCCCGGAAGACACATACAACATAGAACCGATCACAAGCCTGACCGGGCCTCCGGGCCTGGGACACGGTGGAAATGTCACAGGAGGGAAAATCCGCCCCTCTACACGAAATGTACTTTCTATTGAGGGGGGAGGCGACATGTCGTCCCCTGATCCTCCTCGAAGCGAGAATCAGTTTTATGTTGGTCTGAAGGGTAGACTGATGCAGCAGATATCTAGAGTTGTGACGCGTACTGAATGGCCAGAACCCTACGTGAACTTTATACCACAAGGCGCAACCATATTCTACATGGGGGACAATTTCACGCTACCGACAGTGCCGAGTATAAACCAAATCAGTGATCGGAATAAGGAAGATGAGACTGTGGTGAAATACTTCGGTACCGATGCGGTCACCATGTACGATACGGGCGCGACAAATCACGTGACACCAAACAAAAGTAGTATCACAGATGTACGCCTGGTTGTGGATGGATTCATGACTACTGCATCGGGGGAAGTGATGCAGGTGCCATGCTTGGGGAAGCATAGAGCCAAAGTCTTCGACTCAGCAGGAGGACTGCACATGTTCGTACGGGTACGAGTGTTGGTAGCACTAGGAATACAAATGGACGTGACCAGCCAGTCATCATTTCAAGACGGGTCCGCAACGGCCGAGAAGGATCAGCAGATCTACGACTCGCACTTTACATTGAAGCGATCATACATCGTGCAAGTGGACAACGACGGTCAATCAATGATGGGTGGACTGGACATCCCCTTGGCAGTGTCAGCCCATTACTACCTGATATTTGCGGGATCTGAAACTTCGGATGGAAAAGAGCGAACACATGTCGTCGACTCACCGGCATGTTGGAACTTGGGGATACTCATGGCATCGAATGTAAACGCTCTGAAGCTGAGGGCACCGCACACGAGCCTGAAAATAGACTTCAAGGAGACGGAAGGAACCGAAAAAGACATGGTCATGGCACGAAGCGGAGATAGCGTATGTATCAGCGAAGAAGAATTCGACGAATCGTTCGAGGGAGAAGATGTCAAGGACACTGGGAGCCATACCTTGAAGCCGTTCAACGCAAAAGACAACACCGTTCTACACACTTCGATGGCCGCCGGTAGAGTGATCGAAGTGCCATGGGAAGTGGCCCACCGAGCATCTTGCCACCTGCTCACACGTCAAACGTTCCAACGACTCATCGATACCCGCACCATTGTCGGTGTAAAGCTAAAACCTCTTAAAAAAGATTCGGACGGGTGTCCTATACCAGATGGACTCTGTACACACTGCTGCCGACATCGCATGAAGGAGATCCCGAGCCAATATTCAAAAAACAAGATGTGGGGTAAGACGAAATCAGTCACCGAGAAACCATCAAAGCGACAGGCGGAGGCGAAACCACCGTTCAGTGTGTTGGTAATGGATATGACAGCACCAGCGTCGTTGAAAATGCAAAATGAGAAGGGGTCCAAAGAAGAGCACTACATCGTCCCCTCCAGGAAGAACGGGAACATATACGCCCTCTACTTCACGGAAATCAACGACTACAAGGGGTGGACGCATGTCGAGTTCCTGAAAGAGAAGAGTCAAATCCTTCAAGCCATTCAAAACGTCATTGTCTTGATAGCGAATATGGGGTACCTAGTACTGGAGATACAAGGAGACGATGATGGAGGAGCTAAATTTTCTTTTAAAGTCCTGAAAGTGGTCTTTCCGATGGTGAACTTTACGCAGGCGCCACCTCAAACAGTGAACGAGAACCATGGCGCGACAGCACCCGTCGACATCGTCATGCAAATCTGCAACAAAGCGATGAACGCAACGTTGGATAGCGAACGTGCGTACCAGAACGAATGGGAGACGGCATTGAAACACGTCGTCCTGTGGTGGAACATAGTAAGCAGCAGCGACGGGATAATTCCGTCGACGGTCGTCAATGATACCTTCCAGCCACACGATGTACGCATCTTGGCATCCGTGCCTCTATTTGCCGACACACTGGTCATCATGAGTGCGACGAAGACAGGCTTCCTGAATGCGAACGGGAGACTGACGAAATTCACGGGACTTACAGATGGACAGCTCACCACGTCAATGCCGGGATCCCGGGGAGAAACAAAGGTGAACAAAGCGAGATTCTTCCCGCACTCCCCGATGTCGAACCGTTCAGCGAATGGAAACGCTTTGATATCCATAGAGGTGGTGCAAAGGGCCCCTATAAGCTTCAGTGCGAAACATAGCGCGTCGATCAAGTATGGGGGCACAGCTAGATTCTTTGTGGAAGAGGGCAACGGAACGATCGACTACTCCAAACAGCTCTGCGCCATGAAGACACCAAAGGCGGCAGCTGCAGCATGGAGAGCAGTGGCACAGAAATACTACCAGATGTCATCGACGATGATCAAGAAGGGTGTACCTCATGGAGAAAAGCAGAGACTTACGCCACTACTCGACCCATCCGGTGAAACGAGAGGCAAAGGGTTGCTTCTCAGCGCCGTAGACCATGTGGCTGAGGGGGCAGAAACGGTCACAAAGATAGCAAACGCGAGAAAACTCATGACCCTGGTAGAGCTGAGTCCGACGCCAACAGTGAAGATGCGCTTCACGGACTTTGAGGCGGCCCAACGACAACTCAACCACCCACGGTACGGAAGTGGCACACTCGGAGGCAACGAGCAGGTGCTGAACAACGAGGATATCAGCCAGGACCCATTGACCCCGGAAGAGGCGACCATGAGAAGGCCACCAATCACGGATGAAGAGCGGAGGCTACTGGAGATGGCATGCATGAACCGGACACACCTGATGTGGAGGAACGCAACAGGCAACACGAAGATCGCCTTCACGGTGCTGAGCAAGTCGCCAGGGTCCATGTCGCAAGAACGGTACGAAAAATACTCTAAGGCACGATGTCTCGCTGAGGCGCTCCAGTACGGAGCGACTCCACAAGACATAACGTACGATCTGAAAAGCGGAACAATGACAATGGCAGTAGGGGACACGATAGACGTGGACGACCCCCGCTACAAAGTACCGTTGACGGCCAAAATGATCAAGGCGTTCACGGACGACCACAGGCGAGGTCGAGCGATGGATGGGAAACCCATATTGCCGGCCACGATCGACAGCACTGTCCAAATAGATTCTTCTGATTCCGACACTGGGCAACAAGACCATTCGAGCTCCGAGTCGGAAATAGACACTGACGTCGACAATGCTGGGCAAGACGGTCGACCACTAAGAGATCCGCGAAATACTAGGACAACGAGATCGGCCAAGGCACGCGCAATGCCTGGGTACGAATCGCAAAAATCCTTCTTTCCGGTGCCGAACGTGGACGTCCGACAAGTCAATGCAATAACAGCCACGTGTTGTTGGTCAGACACAAGCGAGTCCGACGACGAATGTGAGGTGATCAGCAACGGACCCCAATCGACAGTAGAAAAGGCATTCAGTGAAACGTACGAAACGATACAAAACATCCTTGACAACGCTCCACAGAAGGTTAAACTACATGCAACGAAATGTGGAAGCACAGACGCCGACAAGTTGTCCAGATCCAACATCACAACATTCGATGCGCGGGATCCAGATCCAACGTTGACCCATACGCGAGAAGTACACGACGATATACAGCTCGCGGATGAGCACGATTCCGACACGGAAAACTCAGGCGTGGGGAAGATTGAAACGGTATACCTGTCGGACACGGAGACCAATTCCTCGGACCACTCAAAGAGCGAAGAAGACGATGAAACGGGTCATAAGGACGAAAGTATACATCACGAACCCGAGAAAGCAGCAGCGAAAGATCATCACGACGGGTTGGAGCCATCAGTCTATGCATCCGGACGGACAAAGACAATAGTCCCGATACCAATCTCAGAACCTGATACAATATGCATCATCGCGACTGCCGGAGGAGGTGTATTGACATCCTCTGCGCAACACGAGAACGAAAAAACTCGACTGCCGAGGATCGAATGGCTGGAATCGAAGGACGTGGACCCTGTGGCAATGGTGAAGAAGTCCCTACGGAACATGGGCGTGGGGGAGCAAGTAACCATCACGGAAATACCGAGCATAGCATGTGTAGGCGACCACGATCGATATTTTGTAGTGGACATATTCGATAACCACCGGAAATTGAAATCAGGATGGACCATACAAAACATCATGGGCTTGACATGCTTGAAGGGGGACATAAAACCATTGAACGATGACGATGCAGGTACACTGACCAAGGTAGTACAATCGAGTGAGTACGAAGCATTCCTCATCGATATATATCAATCACAAAACCTTGGGGTGCTGGATGTGATGTCTCGGAACGGGTCACCAGAAGTATGGAACATGACGCTGTCCGATATGTATCTCGAAGGTGAGACGTCAGACGGAGTAAGGCTATCCAAACAAGAGCTAGAAGAGATCTTACCAACGATCGAAGAGCGCCCAAACCCCGAGACGCAACAAAAGGTGAAGGTGCCAGTGTACAAGAAAGGAACCTTGCGATGCCCCAGGAATCTTAAAGAACTGATGTCGTGGAAAGACTCCTGGGATGACGACTTGCGTAAGACTTACAATGCCATATGGCCGGCAGTGGTGACGGAGGTCGAAGGATACAAGAACGTCACCGGGTTAGTCGAACGCAAGATCGACGATCTGTCAGAGGAGGACCGTGCCAACATCATGCCAGCGATGATGATCATAACCATAAAAGAAGTTTGGGACGAAGAAACAAAGCAATGGAAAGAAAAAGGCAAGGGACGGTACTGCACGCTGGGGTATATGCAGCAGGCAGGCACACATTACTTTGATTGCTTCGCACCTAACGTCAAAAGAGACTCCTTCAAGTTCTTCTGGGCCCTCTATGCAGGATTGTACTCATACTATATCAAGCTACAAAAGGTTATCTATCTGTTACAGTGTGACCTCTCGCAGTCATACCTGAACGCGGACAGAATAGTGGAACGTACCCAATGGATGCGTGCACCAACTGGGTTCGACAAAGACGATCAAGGCAACACCATTGTGTGGGGTACAACGAAAGGGGCTTACGGGGACAAAGATCCAGGAAGAAGTTTGGACTATGTCGTAACATATTTACTTCTGGCGGGCATGACACTTGGCATGGTAAAGCACTACCTGGACTTTACGTTATACTTCTACGACGGGCCTGTAGAAGACAACGTCCTAATTTTGATGAAACAGACCGACGATATGCATATGATGGCGACTGATCCGGGCCAGATGGCGGATATCATCGAAGTGCTGGCGGACAACGGATGGGGCGTGACCGTAGGAGGAATCAACAAAATGATGGGATATAACGTGGAAACGGTAGACACCAAGGACCACGAAGGCGGAACGATGCGAGGGGTATGCATCACGCCGCAGCAGTTGTGCGAAAAAATGCTGGCGTTATGCCCAAACATCGCAAAGGTCAAACGTTGCCCGAGTACCGATGGGCCCTTCGATTCAAGGTTCAAAAATCCATTCCATGGTAAGATACTGCCTACAACGAGACAAGCGAGGGAAATCAACCAGAGTTTCAGGGATTGGTACCAGGTGCCGTACGTACCGAGCAACAACTTCCACACACTGCTGAAGCAACCCAATGGCAACCTGGTCTCGCAAGAAGATCACCGTAGCCTCCTTGGATCCACGGCATACCAACTAGTATGCACACCGTTCGCGGTGGGACTACAACGAAAGCAATCACAGTACACAATGAAGGCAACGGACAAAATGTGGGCAGCCCTGCTCTACTATGGATGGTGGCGATACGCAACGCGCGAACTAGGCATTGCGTTTACGCCAACGATGCAAGTTAGCATCAACGGACACCACCACGGTAGTGAAATCATATGCATGTCAGACTCGACGTTCAAAAGCGCCAAGATCGTGTGTCGGATGGACAGGCAAAATACACTACAATTCCTCAAGCGAGCGGATAAGATGGAGGTGCCAAAAGAGGTGCAGATACGACAAGGCCCTGTAACGAACCATGTGGAAGCCGCAAATGAAATACAGGCGACGATCAAGAAGAAATATGAGAAGAACGAAGGGATGGGGGCAAGCGTAGTGTTTATGGGAGGGCCAGTCATCGTGCGGCTACAGCCCATCAAAGACGCGGAGAACAGCAAAATATGTGAAACCACCCAGCAGCTCGTGGGCGCCAAAGCAACCATGATGGCTCGGGGTTACGTAAAAGGGTTCAACGAACAGATCAAAGTCGGCTTGCACGGAGACCAGAACGTCCACCGAGGATCACTTGTGTACTCATCAAGATTGATGACGGATAACACTGCCACCGACCGAAAAAACAACGAACCTGGGGTCGGCAAAATTGAAAACGTGGACGATCACGCGAGGCACATGTCGATTTACAAGGATGTAGCAAACGGCGAACTACATTCCATCCACATTCCGAGAGAAGAGATGGGAGCAGACCTGGTAGCGCGATCAATGAAAGACGATATGCAGAGCAACGAACAACAGGTTTTCAAAAAAATGGCTATGTTATGCAATGAGCCAGGGTGGAATGTAGACAATGTCCGAGACCTTTTATCGCAAATGGTGAAACAATTTGACCAGAAGAAGAGGACCATTAAGCAAAAGAAATTTCGACAAGCTTGTGAACCCCTGCCAGAAGCGATCGTTGCGCGGCTGAATAGCCACCCAAAAATCTCGTGTGAACAACCACTACGTGATTAAGGAAGAAGCAGAGAGCGGAAGACGGAAACCTGATCACTCCCATCGAATTCTCAGTACCAAATCTTGTGAGATTTGGATACTACAATCCTCGGAAGGGGGCCAGCGTTATGAGGTTTCCGGACCCGCGCCGGACATAAGTCAGAGTGGGTTTCGTAACCCACTTTGGCTATGTAGCGCGGAACGCCAATCAGAGTACTTTATTATATTAACTTGTTTTACGTGGGTTTTGTAAAACGAAATATAAAAGTGAATGATCTGTTTACC
>OJEY01000164.1_pt1 | contig 11395 bp, 9 predicted proteins | sample 1593981 | NCBI WGS metagenome assembly OJEY01 (sample SAMN05416706, study PRJEB24817) | seawater metagenome | isolation source: Sea water | place: Canada:Atlantic | collected 2013-07 | reverse complement strand
CCCCTAAAGGAACTTTAGGTATTGGACACACCCGCTGGGCTACCCACGGAGTTCCTAACGATACTAATTCCCACCCTCACTTTTCAAATTCTGGAGATCTAGTAATCATCCACAATGGAATTATTGAAAATTATGAGGCTCTAAAAAAAGAGCTGATTAAGCGTGGTTATCATTTTTCATCAGATACAGATACAGAAGTACTAATAAATCTGATCGAAGACATCCAAAAAAATAACGATTTAAAGCTTGGGAAAGCGGTTCAAGTAGCGCTTAACCAAGTTGTAGGAGCCTATGCAATTGCAGTCCTTGACATAAAAAAACCCAACGAAATAGTTGCAGCACGATTGGGAAGTCCTCTAGCAATAGGCGTTGGCGAAGGCGAGTTTTTTATTGCCAGTGATGCTTCTCCGTTTTTAGAATATACCAATAATGCCGTTTATTTGGAAGACGAAGAAATGGCAATTGTCTCTTTACACAAGCCTTTAAACATCCGAAAAATAAAAGACGATAGGCTCGTAAGTACCTACGTACAAGAACTAAAAATAAATCTTGAACAAATTGAAAAGGGAGGCTATGACCATTTTATGCTTAAAGAAATTTTTGAGCAGCCACATGCTATTAAAGATACCTACAGGGGGCGCTTGCGAATAGATGAAGGCATTATTAAAATGGCGGGGATTGAAGATAACATGGCTAAATTTATAAATGCTAAGCGCATTATAATTGTCGCTTGTGGAACTTCTTGGCATGCCGGGCTAGTTGCAGAATATATAATTGAAGAACTCGTAAGAGTGCCTGTTGAAGTAGAATATGCTTCAGAATTTAGATACCGAAACCCCGTTATCAATAATTCAGATGTGGTCATTGCAATTTCTCAATCCGGAGAAACCGCAGACACACTTGCAGCTATAAAGCTTGCAAAAGAAAGAGGCGCGTTTGTGTTTGGAGTTTGTAATGTTGTTGGTTCATCCATATCTAGGGAAACAGATGCTGGCGCTTACACACATGCAGGACCAGAAATTGGAGTGGCTTCAACAAAAGCATTTACAACTCAAATTACCGTTCTTACACTAATTGCGCTGCGCTTAGCAAAAGCAAAAGGAACCATGTCAAATACAGACTTTAGAAGGCATCTCGTGGAATTAGAAATGATTCCTAAAAAAGTGGAAGAAGTTTTAAAGTCAGAATCATTAACAAAAGAAATTGCTGCTATATATAAGGATGTTAGTAACTTCTTGTATTTAGGACGTGGTTTTAATTTTCCTGTAGCACTTGAAGGTGCTCTAAAACTCAAAGAGATTTCTTACATACATGCCGAGGGATATCCGGCGGCAGAAATGAAACATGGTCCAATCGCTCTTATAGATGAAAACATGCCAATCGCAGTAATTGCGACCAAATACGGGCATTATGAAAAGGTTGTAAGTAACATTCAAGAGATAAAATCACGGAAAGGGAAAATTATTGCTGTGGTCACCAAAGGGGATACTCAAGTTAAGGGAATCGCAGACCATGTCATTGAAGTTCCCGAAACTATAGAGTTACTTTCGCCACTTCTTACCACAATCCCCTTGCAGTTGTTGTCTTACCATATTGCTGTCATGCTAGAAAAAAACGTAGATCAACCTCGAAACCTAGCGAAATCTGTTACAGTGGAGTAGGATTAAGTGTTCGTTATTCTTAGCACATTAAATTGGGGAGAAAGGTTGTGGGCAACAATAACAAACTCATTCTAGACTAAATAAATCATCTACTTTACATTCTAGTTCTTTAGAAAGTTTCAAACATAACAGTATAGAGGGATGGTATCTGTTGTTTTCGATAGAGTTTATTGTTTGTCTAGAAACGCCTATTTTTTTTGAAATGTCTTCTTGTGTATATCCAGACTTTGTTCGATATAACTTTAAATTATTTTTCATGAGTTATAGTGTTTGAAAAGTCTGAATTTGAATAGTAGATTAAATAAGAAAAGTATTAAAAATAAATTGAACACCAATACATACATATATGTAATATTATACACTAAAAAGGTAGACACAATTATTAACCCAAAACTAATAAACAGTGACAAGGACAAACTTTCTAATCTAATTCTTGAAATTAATTCGTCTTCAATTTTCTCTTTACTAAAAGAGTTTATTAACCCTGAAACAATAATTAATAAGGTGAAAAATTCGTCACCTAAACCATTTTCTATCCACCCAAAACCTGTTCTTTCTGATCCAATCCACTCATATGAAAAAATTGAAAAAACGTTAACAACAAAAATGTCTTGTATTCTTTCTGTTAACAATAAAAATAATCCGATTGGTATTGACAAACCAAAAACTGCACCACTTGTTTTTTTAAACTTATTACTAAATAAATAACTCATATTATGATTTTTAAATTTCAACAAATGTAAAGTATTTTTTACATAATGACAAAAAAACTTTACATTTAATCAAAAACGGATTTTTAATTTAACTCCTTAATGATAGGTTGGGACACTTCTACGATATCTTTTCTATTCATTCGTTCTTCACGAATTAAACCTTTCTTATAAATGGAGTGAACATGGTTGTTTTTAAAGGGACTTCCTCGGGGTGTTTTTAACCCCTCCTCGTTGAAGATTTGAGAGATCTTTCTGAACCCAATAGGGGTAAGAAAACACTCTTTATATTTACAAATTCTGTTGAACAAATACTGTTGATAATCACTATAATTTGATCCCCAAACTTTTGTTGTAGTTATTGTAACAGAGAACCTTATTACTAAATTCGAGAGGTAAGGATAACCGTTTTCTTTTACTCCACTGTCACGGACTTTGCTAGATTTCTAGGCTGATCAACGTTTTTGTCTAGCATTACAGCAATATGGTAAGACAACAACTGTAACGGTATCGTAGTAAGAAGTGGCGAGAGGAGTTCTATAGTTTCAGGAATTTCAATTACATGGTCTGCGATTCCTTTAACTTGGGTATCTCCCTTGGTTACCACAGCAATAATTTTCCCCTTACGTGACTTTATCTCTTGTATGTTACTAACGACCTTTTCATAATGCCCGTATTTGGTAGCAATTACTGCGATTGGCATGTTCTCGTCTATAAGCGCTATTGGGCCATGCTTCATTTCTGCTGCCGGGTATCCTTCTGCGTGTATGTAAGAAATTTCTTTAAGTTTCAAAGCACCTTCAAGCGCTACAGGAAAATTAAAACCACGTCCTAAATATAAGAAATTACTCACATCCTTATATATGGCGGCAATTTCTTTTGTTAATGTCTCTGATTTTAAAACTTCTTCTACTTTTTTAGGAATCATTTCTAATTCCACTAAGTGTGCTCTAAAGTCTGTGTTTGATATTGTTCCTTTTGCTTTTGCTAGGCGAAGCGCAATTAGTGTAAGAACAGTAATTTGAGTAGTAAACGCTTTTGTTGAGGCTACTCCGATCTCTGGCCCTGCATGGGTGTAAGCACCAGCATCTGTTTCTCTAGAAATTGATGAACCGACAACATTACAAACTCCAAACACAAAAGCGCCTTTTTCCTTTGCAAGCTTAATTGCGGCTAGGGTATCTGCTGTTTCTCCTGATTGAGATATTGCAATGACCACATCCGAATTGTCAATGACCGGGTTTCGATATCGAAATTCTGAAGCATATTCAACTTCAACAGGCACTCGCACTAATTCTTCAATTATATATTCTGCAACTAGTCCAGCATGCCAAGACGTTCCACAGGCCACAATAATAATTCGGTTGGCATTTAAAAATTTAGCCATGTGATCTTCAATACCAGCCATTTTAATAATACCCTCATCCGTTAGCAAGCGCCCCCTGTAGGTGTCTTTAATAGCGTGCGGCTGCTCAAAAATTTCTTTAAGCATAAAATGGTCATATCCCCCTTTTTCAATTTGTTCAAGATTTATTTTTAGTTCTTGTACATAAGGACTAACAAGCCTATCATCCTTTATCTTTCGGATATTTAAAGGATTATGTAATGAGATAATCGCCATTTCTTCATCTTCTAAATACACGGCATTATTGGTGTATTCTAAAAATGGAGATGCATCACTAGCAATAAAAAACTCTCCTTCTCCAACTCCGATAGCTAGAGGACTTCCTAGTCTAGCAGCTACAATTTCATTTGGTTTTTTAATATCAAATACTGCAATTGCATAGGCGCCGATAACTTGGTTAAGGGCGACTTGAACTGCCTTTCCAAGCTTTAAGCCGTTATTTTTTTGAATGTCTTCAATCAGGTTTATCAATACCTCAGTATCTGTGTCTGACGAAAAATGATAGCCACGCTTAATAAGCTCTTGCTTTAGAGCCTCATAATTCTCAATAATTCCATTGTGGATAATAACGAGATCTCCAGAATTTGAAAAGTGTGGGTGTGAATTCGTGTCGTTAGGAATTCCGTGAGTAGCCCAACGAGTATGTCCAATTCCAAGACTTCCTTTAGGCTCTATTTGTTGAGAAAATTTAAGTTCTAAATCTGCAACCTTTCCTTTGGTTTTTGATAGTTTTATTTCCAAGCCGTCATACAATGCTATTCCTGCACTGTCATACCCCCTGTATTCCAGGCGCTGAAGCCCTTTAAGGATTACTGGGTATGCATCGCGATGGCCTATGTAGCCGACAATTCCACACATAAAAATTAGTTATTAGGTTCTGTATAATATATGTTTAGTTTTGGCCTCTTAGCTGAGTTTGGCGAATTGTTGCCATGGAGAATTACACTTCTTGGAGTCAACACTGTTCCTGAAGGAATGCCTTCAATTTCATTTGCGTCCTTCAATTTTCTTGAATTCACAGCGCCTACATTTGAAGAGACAACAATTCCTAGTTTTACATTTGTTGAATCTTTTAAAATTATACTATTCAAATGCTCTGTGAGCCTTACTTTGTATTTCTTGTGCTGAACACCCTCACTATCTGTTTCTGTTGATAAGGGAACTAAATGAGTATACTTTGAATCCGCAGAAGCAGTATTAACAGTTTGGTCGAAGAAGTAATCAGCAACATATATATTATTGTCTAGATCATATACGTAAACTCGATTTGGAATATCAGAGTTGGAAAGCGTTTCTTCGACATAAAATTCTAAGAATGCTTCGTTAATTAATCGCCTAACAGTTGTTTGTCCGCCGTCAATCTCTCTAAACTCATTTAGATAGTCCTCTTCGGAATTACCTAGCTCATCTTCAGAAAACAACTCTATTACTGCCATAGACCCCTCACCACCTTTTAGATAAAGGTAATCGTCTCCCTCTAAATCTGTTGAAGTATCATTTATGGTTTGTAAAATTGAAGGATCAAAGTTGTTTTCAAAAATATTAACTCTGTTTCCTGAAAAAGTGAGTTCATAATTTCCCTGTACAGTACTCGTTTCCTCTTCTCCATCAACCGTTATAATTTGGTCATAGGTATAGTAAACAACGAGGCTAGCTTCGTTAGATAAAAGATCAAGCTGCATCATGTGACCTTCTGTTTCTGTAATGGGTTCGGCCTTAAAATACAAGCCCCTGAAGTAGTTAATAAAACTATCTTCTGCTCCAATAACAGCATCTTCTTCCCTTGAAAGAAATAAGTCTTCCCAAAATCCTTCTGGAGGGCTTAGGAAGTCGGAGTTGTTGTGTAGATGGACCCTAAAGCTTGGGTTTAATGTGTTTGTCACCTCAAAAGCCTCACTCTCTTCATTATATGTTTCTAATTCAATACTTTCTAAGCTTGGAAAATAACTACTGTTATAGTAAAGTAGTTGTGATTCAAGAGCTGATGACTCAATCAGTTGCCCTGAAGAAAGTGATCCATCTGAATAATAGTTTTGAGCGCCATCTATTGCTGCACTTGGATCATATTTTCTGAGTAAGAAATCATTTTTAAAAACAGATAACTTAATTGGACTTGATCCATATAATGAATCAAGTTCGTAGGTCGTTACATCTTCAAGTGTGGATGCATTACTTGAGTAAGGAATTGTCAAAATTACAGAATCTAAAACAGTGTTAGTCCCAAAGGTGGGATTGTAATCTCTGGGGGTCATTTGCCCTACAAAACTGACACTGGAACCGCCAAAAACAGGGTCATGATAAAAGCCTAGTAAGTTGCCTTCTAATTTATTAGATTCAAAAGGGGTTATTCTTTTATTGTAAGTCTTGATTGGATAGGCTCTATTTTGAATCTCAAAATCTGGAGTCCCTACAATACCTGTCCCAATTTCTGAGAACTCGTTATCACATGAATGAATCATGGCAATAACAGAAAATGCACAAGTACATTTTAATAAAATAGAATTGATAAATTTCATGTCAATAGGGGGCTTATTATAAAATTTTTGTAGTGTAGAAATCGGTGTAAGCTTCTGCAAAAGCCTCAGGGTACTGATAGTCTAACACAGGCTTTTTACAATTTGTGAGGTATTCTTCTAGCTCAGCAGGGAGTTCTTGGGATCCTTTTATAAGTCCATCAGAAAAATCAATCGCAACTTTCATCAAGTTAGAATAGTTAGGTGTTTTTAAACCATCAATATGAGCTTCTTCAATTTCATCAAACTTAATCTTATCGACTAGGCCAGTATTTAAGTTATCGTCAAAACTTTGACTGTACACAGAGGTAACAATTTTACTTTCTTTAAATAATGGTTCGTCTTTATAATATTGTTTTAGGTAAAGAGGCAATAATGATGCTAGCCATCCATGAACGTGGATTATGTCTGGAGCCCAATTTAATTTCTTAACGGTTTCAATTACCCCCTTAGCAAAAAAAATAGCGCGTTCATCGTTGTCATCAAACAACTGTCCATCTTCATCCGTTAGGGTTGCTTTACGTTTAAAATACTCTTCATTGTCAATGAAATAGACTTGAATCCGTTCTTTTGGAATAGAAGCAACTTTAATAATTAAGGGCATGTCCAAATCATTAATTACCAGGTTGATTCCTGAAAGGCGAATGACTTCGTGAAGTTGATGCCTTCTTTCGTTAATATTTCCATAGCGCGGCATGAAGATTCGTATTTGCCCCCCCTGTTTATTTATCATTCTAGGCGCTTCAAACGACATTGAAGAAATCTCTGTTTCAGGCAAATATGGAACCACCTCTGACGACACGTATAATACTCTCTTATCTTTCATATATACTAAGGGTTTGGGTATTGACAATAAAACTCGCGCAAAAATACAAAATTTTATGCAGATTAACTGTAATAGTGTAAGTTTGCAAACTGTTAATTATTTACCAAATGCAAGTTTACACAGCTAAAACAGGCTTAATCGCTCATATTAACAAACAAAAACAACCTGGTTTATCATTAGGTTTTGTACCGACCATGGGGGCTCTTCACCAGGGGCACTTGTCGTTAGTTAAAGCCGCATTGTCTATGAATGAATATGTTGTGGTTAGTATTTTTATTAATCCAACTCAATTTAATAATCCAAATGATTTAATTCATTACCCCAGAACCTTAGATAAGGACGTTAGTTTGCTAAAGACGCTATCAAAGGACTCGATTGTCGTTTATGCTCCGTCTTCGGAAGATCTATATGGCCCCCAAATAAAGACAGATTGCTTTGACTTTGATGGACTTGATTTAGAAATGGAAGGAAGTTCGCGGCCTGGTCATTTTGACGGCGTTGGAACAGTCGTAAAACGCTTTTTCGAAATTGTACGTCCGGACAATGCTTATTTTGGTGAAAAAGACTTTCAGCAATTACAAATAATTAAAAAAATGGTAGCAATCACAAAACTGCCAGTTAAGATTATTGCATGTCCAACTGAGCGGGAGGTTAATGGGCTCGCGATGAGCTCTAGAAACGCTCGTCTGAGCCCTGCTGAATTTGATGCGTCGGCATTGATTTATAAAACCTTACAATACGTTAAGAAGCAATTTAATTATGAGAGCAGAAAAGCCCTCTCTAAATGGGTGGTAAATCAGTTTAGTACTCACCCATTATTTGAACTGGATTATTTTCAGATTTCAGAAGTAGAATCTTTAGCCCCTATCAAGAAAAAGTCCCTGCATAAATCATGCCGTGCATTTATTGCGGTAAACATAGGAGACGTCCGATTAATTGACAATATAGATTTAAATTAATTATATTTACCAAAATGCAAATACAAGTTGTAAAATCAAAAATTCACCGTGTAAAAGTTACTGGAGCGGATCTTAATTATATCGGAAGTATCACGATTGATGAAGATTTAATGGATGCTGCCAATATTATCCAAGGAGAAAAAATACAAGTGGTTAATAATAACAACGGAGAGCGCTTAGATACATATGTGATTCCAGGGCCCAGAAAATCAGGTGAAATCACTCTAAACGGGGCTGCTGCACATAAAGTGTCCATTGGAGATGTTTTAATACTTATCACCTATGCTTTTATGGAATTACAAGAGGCTAAGGAGTTTAAGCCGTCTTTAGTATTTCCTAATGAAGCCAATAATTTACTAAACTAATTTGAACTCAAAAATGAAATCAATACTCAACATAAGCCTGCCACTTTTATTAAGTGTTGCAGCGGTTTGGTATTCGTTTTCAATAATACCTTTTGGTAGCTTGGTTGGTTCTTTTAAAGAAGCAAACTATTCCTGGGTCATTTTAGGGACATTTCTCGGGCTATTAAGTCACCTTTCTCGAGCCTACCGTTGGCGATTTCAGTTAGAGCCCATGGGTTACAATATTAAGCTAGGGAATAGTGTAATGGCTGTTTTTGCCACCTATTTAATTAACTATACAGTCCCAAGGGCGGGCGAGATTGCTAGAGCTTCAATACTTACAAATTACGAAGGGGTGCCATTTGAAAAAAGTTTTGGAACGATTGTTTCAGAACGTATAGCTGATATGGTTGTCATGCTTGTAATTATTGCAGTAACGCTTTTTTTACAATATGATTTTATCTTTACAAAACTTTCTGAAAATATTGCCCCTTTAAAGATATTAATAGGTGCTATTGCGGGCCTTATTTTAATTGTTATTATAATTTTAATCATTCGAAAAGCTCAGTCAAAAATAGCTTTAAAAATTAAGTCTTTTGCAATGGGCTTAGTTGAGGGAATCCTTAGTATTTTTAAAATGAAAAAAAAGTGGCCTTTTATTTTCCACACTCTATTCATTTGGGGGATGTACATCCTAATGTTTTATGTTACTTCACTTTCGATTCCTGAAATAACCAATATTCCTTTTGCGGCAATTTTAATAGGCTTTATTTTGGCTAGTTTTAGTATCGCAGCGACCAATGGGGGAATTGGATCTTATCCGTTGGCTATTTATGCAGCATTCTCTATTTTTAATATTCCTGAAGACCCCAGTATTGCATTTGGGTGGATCATGTGGACTTCACAAACACTTATGATTATATTATTTGGTGGTTTTTCACTTTTTTATTTGCCATTCTATAATAGAAACCACTCAAAATAAACTTCCAAATAGCACAATTATTTTTCGCTTATTTTCTTAACTTGGCAACACCAAAATATATATAGATACAATATGAAGTTTTTTGTAATTTCCCTACTGTTAAGCTTTCACCTGACTTTTTCTCAAACACTTTATGAGTCTATAGAATCGGAGGAATTAGGGACTACACGCGAATTAAAAATTAAGCTCCCTCGAGATTACAATGTTAATGAATCTCAGTCCTACCCCTTAATCATTGTTTTTGACGGAGATTATCTTTTCGATGTAGTCGTAGGCAACGTTGATTACAGTTCATACTGGGAAGATATGCCCGATGCTATTGTTGTAGGAATAAATCAAACAGAATCAAGAGCTGATGACTGCACCCTTTCCGTAGAGGATCACTTACCATATAAAACAGGGGCTAAATTTTATGATTTTATAGAAACAGAACTCATTCCTTTTTTGACAGATAGCTACCGTTGCTTAGATTTTAGAATCGCTATTGGTCACGGAGAAACGGCTAACTATATTAATTATTTTTTCTTTAAAAAATCGCCTGTTTTTAGTGCTTTTGTGGCATTAAGCCCAAAGTTAGCTCCTTTTATGCAAGACAATCTTACAAGAAAAATGAGTCTTGAACAAAAGGAAAGTAAGCTCTTTTATTATTTATCTACCTCTTCTCTAGATATTAAGAGAAACAGAAAACATGCAGTCGAACTTAACTCTAAGATTTCGCCTATAGAAAACCCAAATATATTCTATGAATTTGATGATTTTGAAGGCTTAACGCATTATTCACTCGTTTCGCGCTCTGTTCCAAATGCGTTAGAAAATATATTTTCGATATTTCAACCTATTAATAGAGCAGAGTATGAGACTAAAATCATAACACTGCAGTCTTCTCCTGTAGATTATCTAATCGAAAAATACGAGACAATTAACGAGCTTTTTGGTGTTGAAAAACAAATTTTAATTAATGATTTTAGAGCTATTTCGGCAGCAATTGAAAAAAACAAACAGTACGAATTTTATAAAGACCTAGGGAATATGGCTAGAAAGCAACATCCCGATACTGTGTTAGGTTTTTTTTATTTAGCACGTTACTATGAAGAGACAGGAAAGCCTAAAAAGGCAATGAATGCATATAGGTCTTCATACACGCTAGGCAGTATTCAGGGCTACTCAAAAGAAGATATGTTAGATCGTGCAGACGAAATTCAAAAAGAATTTGGATACTAATGGCTAAAGTTAAAACCACTTTTTTTTGTCAGAGCTGTGGAGCTCAATCTGCCAAATGGCAAGGACAATGTACCTCTTGTAAGTCTTGGAATACAATCGCTGAAGAATTGGTACAGAAGCCTGACAAAAAGGATTGGAAGCTTGGAGGGCAAAACACCCCTAATAGGGTGTCTAAGCCGTTAAAAATATCAGAAATAGACACGGCAAAAACCGTTAGAATGGACACTGCTGATGGCGAGTTTAATCGGGTGCTTGGCGGCGGGATCGTTCCAGGGTCCTTGACCCTATTGGGAGGAGAGCCCGGGATAGGGAAAAGTACATTAATGCTCCAAATTTCTTTGAAGCTACCATACAAGACTTTATATGTTTCTGGAGAAGAAAGTCAGAAACAAATTAAACTTCGAGCAGAACGTATTCAGCCTTTGAACGATACGTGTTATATACTAACAGAAACAAAAACACAGCATATATTTAAACAAATTGAAGCGCTTAAACCTGATGTGGTTGTAATCGACTCAATTCAAACCTTACAAAGCGATTACCTTGAAGCCTCTGCGGGAAGCGTATCGCAAATTAAAGAATGTACAAGTGAGCTAATTAAGTTTGCAAAAGAAACCGCTACCCCCGTAATTTTAATAGGCCACATAACCAAAGACGGTTCAATTGCTGGTCCAAAAATATTAGAACACATGGTCGATACGGTTCTTCAGTTTGAAGGGGATAGAAATCATGTTTTTAGAATTTTAAGAGCACATAAAAACCGTTTTGGATCCA
>OJEY01000154.1_pt1 | contig 11856 bp, 1 predicted proteins | sample 1593981 | NCBI WGS metagenome assembly OJEY01 (sample SAMN05416706, study PRJEB24817) | seawater metagenome | isolation source: Sea water | place: Canada:Atlantic | collected 2013-07 | reverse complement strand
TTTTTCTACGCGTGATGCTATTTTGGTATTACGGGAGCGAGTTAGCAGTTGCAGAGACTAGCCAACCCGAAGGACATCACGCAGACCCAATTGAACCTCTAGCTTGTGAGACGCTGTTGGAGGGATACGACAGTGGTGGCCCCGCGGGCCATGCAGTGCAATTGGGCTTGTATACAAAATGTCTCGACCCGGCCGACAACATGAACGTCGCCAGGGCCCATCGCATCCTCGAGCTCGTCACAGCTCCGACAGAGTCGGGCGAAGCACAGGGGCAGGTCACTGGAGATCATGTTTTAGGACAGATGAATCTAGTCGGGGCCCAAGGCATCCTTTCGCTCGTCTCAACCCCAACCGAGGTGTCGAACGAAGCATTGGATCAGGTCCATACAGATCATAGAGTCGAGATGAATGAAGTCAGCCCCTCTTCAAACGTTGCCGGTAAACCAGATGACGAGTGCGAGCTCGCCACATCGGATACACAGGCGAACGCAGGAAGAGCAAAAACCTTGTTGGAAGCATTTGAGCTAGAAGCAAGGTCGGAGGGCTCGGAAGCTTTACCAGGAGCAGCGGCACACACTGTCCTGGGAAAGACGACGAACGGTGATACTCCCAGTCCGCAGTCTGTCAGGTCCAAGCCGCAGTCTGTCAGGACACCCGCGTTAGTCGATGCAGACAACCAAAGGAGTACACCAGTTGACTTCAGGTCTACGGAAGGAGGGGAGGGGGAGTCCGGTCTGGGGGACGGAAGGCACGCAGGTGGGAGAGGAGTTCAGGATAGCGTCCGCCGAGTGGATAGTGGGCAGGGGAGCTGGTTGTGGAGGAGTCTGCCATCCCCGGGAGAATGGATACGCCACCACCCTTGGTGGAAGAAGGTTGCGAAAGCGCCGTGGCACCACCTAGCACTATGGGCATGTTTGGTACTCTATGCAGGCTTTATAGGGCTAGGAGCAGTTCTCAGCGCTCTGCTTGGAATGTTTCGTAAATTGGGGGAACACTTCGTAATGTTGCTGAAGATCTCATCGTGGACGATACGAGGTCTCGCAAAGGTTTACGCGGAGCTGGTGAAAGACGGCCCAACAACCCAACCGGGGAGCAACGCCACCGCCGTAGGGCCAGGAACTATTGATCAACAGGATAGCGATGAGCTGAGAGCAAGGAATTGTTCGCCAATCGCCATAAGCCTACTGGAGGCCGAGGATTTTGCTCGCATCGCGGCCGAAGATCCGACGAGTGCTCATGCGGACTTAGTGGGAGTGGGGATACGTTCAAGGCAAGATCGAACCATCATCATGACTTATTCGCAGCAGAAGGCAAGGAAGGCCACACCAAATTACAAAGTGCAGGCTAGCAACACAGCTTTAGTGGATGGTGACCTCGATTGCCGGAACCAGCTAGACTTTTCGTCCCCAAGCTCTCCCCCACCGTATAAAGCGTCACCGACAAGGCAGGAACCGTCGTTCGCGGAACCCGCACCCCGTGCAGAGGGTTATACTCGTGAAGAGACGAGCCTGGGGGGTGTTCGGGTGGCCCCCTTCGATGTACGGAACGACAGTCTTACCAAAGACGCCCCGTCTGGAGTAGCGAAGGTAGGGGCAGGAGAGGCGAGAAAAACCAAGAACTCGTCAACGGTGCACCGGGGTGACGACGAAGTTGCTTCCTCAGCCGGGGAATACATGTCTAAGGACGAAATTCGAGCGGCCGAGAGGGCACAAACGGTCTTAAAGCAGCTGGGCATTGAGGTTCCCATCAAAAACCGCCAAGCTCTCACCCTTATGCGAGGGGACCCAAGTGAATATTCAGACTTGCCCCTTTGCTCAGACATCTTGGGGATGGTACCAGACTTTATGGAAGCTTCCACGCTACGATGGGATGCGAACCCGTTCTTGCAGGACCAGGACTGGCTTATGACTCTACAAATGATCGCGACGGTAGCGGAGCTCAACATCAGTATGGGGAACTTCCCAGGAGAAACAAATCCAGGGTTCGTTCTGGAAGATTTTCGTCTATGGAGTAAGGACGACAAGCTGGCCTACCGCGGTCAAGTGTACACTAAGTTAACCACAGCTCAGAAGCGGGGTGCTCTTTATCCGGCAAATCTGGATGGCCTCTCACCCACTGAGGCGGATGCCTTCCTCCTCAAGATGAGGCTCTGTCTCAAGTTCGTCTCTGCGATGACCAACGGAGCGACAGATGGTACAGCTTTAGTGGCCTGCTTTTCGGAACTAGCCCGGGAAGGGTGGTCGCTGCACATGATGGTGGATTGCCTGAATACAACACTTAGGGAGAGGGTCGTCAAGCTCAAGTTGTTAGTCGCGAAGGTGACAGGGGCCGCTGGGTCCGAAATGCTCAACGCAACTCAAACGTGGGCGGTGGCAACAGCGCATGGACTGGACGTACCCTTTGCCCTAATCCCTACGGCTACGGAATTCAAGGACTCATTCGGCCAAATGCGGGAGAACATGAAGCATGTGGTGGATCGGCGAGCGATAGCAATCCTGAGTAGAGAGCTTCAGGGACTCACACCCGCGGGACGCAAAAGCTCCAAGGTGTCAGGTTGGGCTAAAGACGCCCCCCACCTCGCGGACACCTTGTCGCTCCGTGATTTGCTCAAGGGGGCTGACGGGCGGGTGGGAGTGTTGGAGCACATCTTTACCGGAGCAAACACGAAGACTGAAGTGCTCGATGCAGACGTGCACCGGGCCTGCGCAATGGTAAACCAAGCAGCGCCCGGTACTCCGGGCGGCAAGGCGTGTTGGAAGTGCCTCTGTAGCCTGGGGTGCCAGACGGAGAAGACCTACCAGCGGGGGCTTTACCACTACAGATACGACGATCCTGATGTCTTCCTCAACAGGTTGGCGTCGGTCGATCGGCTGGCGATGGTCTGCAGCTTGCTTTTTGGGGGTTTCAACGACGAGATCCTGGCTGGGCTTCCGGACAAGGCTCTGTTGGTGGGCTACCAGCCTGCAGGCGGCATGGGAGAGAAAGGCATCGCGGGTGCAGTTACAGCCTATGCGAAGGCGCAGAAGGTGAACCTAGGAATGTTCTTCCGACTGAACGAGAAGAGTGGGGCGAACTCTTTGGCTACCGGCGCTGCGAGTGGTTCGGAGTCGGACTTCGCGGATGGCGTTCCAGTTAACGTGCTTGGATTCCTGGATCAGATGCGCGTTGGCTTGAAGGTGTCGCCGGGATCTGAGCATTTGCACGCCCTGTTACTGCGAGCGGCTGAGGGGCGTGGTCCGCGTGAGTGCCCGTGGTGGGAAGGGGAAAGTTCGGGGGTACCGGCGGGAGACATTTGCGGAGAGCGGAGTGAGGTCATCCTGACTTTGGCGTGCATAGACAGCCTGTTGGACGAGCACTTGCCGGGATACGACAAGGTGGGCGGTGAAGTTCCGGATTTCAGGGCGTGGCTCCTTGAACATGTACGCATGGCTTGCCAAACGGTCCTTTCCGAGGCCCGCACCCCTCAAGTCATGGGCGAGAAGTTGGCCAGCCCAGCCGGAAGACTGGCGATTGAGGAGGGTCTATTGGCTGCCGAGACCGCTCTAGCCGACGCGGGCGACCCCTTGTCCAACGTCGGCCGAGCTTGTCTGCGGGTGGGCTGGGGAAACGTTCAGTTGGCCGGAAATCCCTGGCGGATCCACTCTGAGCGTGAGGACGGCCTGGTGACCTTCACAGGATGCGACTCTGGAGGCGCAGAGTGGACTCTGGTGGCAGCGGACCTCGGGGGTGTCTTGTACTTGCAAGGCATGAAAGCGAAATGGGATATTGGGAGTGCCACGCACGATTCAGATTGCTGTCTGTTCAAGGCGTTGGGCCAGCAGGTATGCCGCCTCTCGGACCACACCTCACCCCTTAAGGTCGCCGTGGATATGCGCAACGAGTTCATCGAGCATGTCGAAAGTTTTGAGTTGCAGTACCCGGGACTTTACTCCAGGGACGTCATTCATATGAGCATGATTCAGCACGACTTGAAGTCTTTGAACCATCCCCAGTGCCTGATTCTGTTCGCAGCCGCTCCGATACCGAGTTTGCGCGCATATCGCGTCGTGGTCATTTGTTATTCGGATTTGGAAGTCAAGGAGCCGGGAAACCCGGTCTTAGATTGGGGGCAGTCGTTGATCATGGGCGCGCCAGACCTCTTGGGAGGTTCTGCCGTGGCCAAGAACATCTTCATGGTAGTGCAAGGAGAACACATGATGCCTGTCAACGTGGACGACGGGACCCTACCTTTGAATGCGGAGTGCACGTTTGCCGAGCTCGCAGAGTCTTTCGTGGGTCTGGGTGCCCCGTTCCAGACAATCCCGGCGGTGGGAGCCCCGAGCTTGGCTCGGAGCATAGGGCTGGGCTCAGTCGTGCTGGATTCAGCTGTGGGAAGAAAGTGGTGCGCAGTGCCCCCGGGTTGTCCTGTGTGCAGTGGCGGGTGTGGAGGTTCTAGTAATATGGTGAGAAAGGGCAAACCTCGGAGAAGGAGAAACAGGAATCATGCTGGTGGGGTGAGCGACCCCGAAAAGGCCATGGATGGAGCAATAGTGGAAGCCGAAAGGACGATGACCGAAGCATGGGACATTTTAAGGACGATGACCGAAGCACGGGACACTAACGAGGGCTTCGATGGAGCTGGGGGTTACGAACTTGAAAAGGGCTTGGAGAATGGGAAGTGGTTTGGAGGGCTCGAGTGGTATGGAGGGCTCGAGCCCAAATGGTCCGAGCCCAAAAGGCTTGAGTCGTGGGAAGCGGGTTACGGACTCAGGGGTTGCGGATTCGATGGTTACGAACTGGAGCTCGAGCCCATGGAAGGGTTTACGCGCAACACGCTCGTAGGTGGCGCCATCGCAAAGGTTGGAGGACGGGGGGATCGTAATAAATCCGTCACCTTCTCCGTCCCCTCAGGGGGTAAAGGCCACAGAAGCTGCACCGAGGCGCAAGGCATGACGAGGGAAGCAACTGAGAAGGTTATCGCCGTCCAGGAGAAACTGGAAGTTGCCGAAGAACACCTGCAGGACGTGATGCGCGAGTGCCGTAGGAGAAGGATACCCGTGGATCCCGCTGTATTGCAAGCAAGGAAAGAGGATATAGCGTGTTGCGAAGAGGAGAAGCGCCGAGTCCTATCAGAGCAAGCACTGCAGCCCGCCACTCTTAGTCGTAAATCAGCGGGCGAGGCAGATCGCTATGCCGATAGGCCAGCCTTGACGAATGAGTCGGACTCGGAATCCGAGGCAGAAGGTCCTACCCCCGTCGTTCAGGTGCCCACGAAGAAAGGCCTCTTCGAGACAACTCCAGGCTCCGAGCAAGAGGTATTCGACGAACGCGACGTGAAGAACTTGATCGAGCTACCAAGAGGCTTGGAATTCGAAAGGCCTTTGGATAGCCAACCATCATCGCTGGAAAACGTTCAAGCCACGCCTGAACAGATAGCCGCCGTGGGAAAATGTTTGGCGGCAGCTGAAGATGCTCCATCAACCTACAGTTTGAAACATCTGTTGGTCTTCACTGAACTGTGCACAACAGCCCTCCAGAGTACAGACTTGTCACTTGAATTGGCAATGGGTATTTTCCACGCCATCAAAGCGATGGTTAAAGGGAGGGCGATCAACGTCAACCGCCTCGGCTCACTTTACAACGAGTTAGATGCGGAAACTCGACGCGAGTTGGCCCACATCCAGGTCAACGGAGTGCAACTAGGCCTGGGCAAACCCTTTGACCGCAGTGAGACTTTGCCGGAGGCCGTCTTGCCTGAGCGTCTGCCGCCAGAAGCCAATGATCTATCCCTGAGAGAGCTCTACGCCCAGATGAAGAGATTCGAAGTTTTGCTGGTCTTCAAACAATTGGTCCCAGGTTTGAAGCTTGCAGTGAATCCTGGTTTCCTGATACCAAAGACCGATGACCTCGGCTTACCAAGAGTCAATCCGGATGGTTCGATAGCGCAGCGAGCAATCTTGAACCTGTCGGCTGGGGTGCCTGGCTTGGAAGGTGAACGTAGCGTGAACGACTCCATCGACAAGGAGAAGGCAGCCCTGGAGGTGATAAAGTTGCATACCTTCAAACAGTTTATGGCCATGTGGATAAGTCGATCCGCCGCTTTCCCCGGCATCCCCATCCAGCTATGCTCTTTCGACTTGAATCGGTTTTACCCCTCCCTCGATTTAGCGGCCACAGAGAGTGGGGCTCTGGGACAAACGTGCTGGGTCTCATTGGAGCAGCTCTTGGAAACGTTGAAGCATGTGGCCCCCCAGTTCAAGGCCGACGCGATCATAGCCACGAAGGCTATCGTCGACATACTTGCGGCGAACGCTAGCGGGGTCATGGGGGCTAGCTCAATGCCCAATGCAGCTCATGTCGTATCCCTCGCTTTAGAGTGGACTCACGGAAGGAAGCGTCCCAACCTAGCTGCCTTCAACGGTAGTAGCAAGTTCGGATGCAAGGTGTTCGTGGACGACGTGGCACTAGCCGAACCCTCGGTCGGAGTACGCCAGGCTGAAGCCCGAAGAGAAATGGCGCGCATCTTGTACCAATTCATGGGGCCGGATGCGGTGAAAGGAAAGGTCAAGGAGTGGTCACATACGCTTATTTACACTGGCAAGGTGTACATGGAGACGTCATCCAGGCTGGAGGGGAAGCTCGTGAAGATCCCACTGGCAAAGCACATGAAGGCCTTCAGACTAGTGAGCGCCCCGGAATTCAGCGTCGGTGCTCAGGGAGGAATAACATTGAAATCCGTGAGCGGGTTGGCTGGCTTGTTAACGTACCTGGGGTCAGTGCATAGGATCCTCAGAATGTGTCTGGAATTCATCTACGCGATGACTCGACGACTATATCCGGGTCAGCGGATGGCCAAGGCTCCCGGCGAGTCAGAGGTGGAACAGGAGGAGTACTTTCAGCTATTCCAGATGGGCATCGCTATGTTCAGATGGTACCTCCCCCGCTCCGGACCGAACGAGCACCCGGTAATGGGTTTGCTTCCCCTACCGGAGCTCATCCATCTTCCCTTCGTACAGCGCAGAGTATACGTGTTCGCGGGCGACGCCGCGGCTGAGCCGAGGATGCATGAAGGCGTCGAGTGCAGAGTTGGAGTCACGGCGGTAGTCAACCTGAAAGAGGAGCAAGCCATGGTGTTCGTGTGGTCCGCCGAGATGGTCATGAAAATTCGAGACCTGTTCCGAGCATGGGGGATGCCGGAAAGCCGCGCGCACGTGGGAATCATCGCCCTGTTTGAAGCTTTTGCTATGGTCCTGGCTACTTACGGCTGGGGTCGTTATCTAGCGCACTCAATCTTCCTGGATTTGAATGACAACTCCAACGCGCAGGCTTGGATCGACAACAACAAGGCGAAGAATTTCGTCGCAGGTTTGATGATGCTGGGCTGTGCTCGGCGGTGGACCCTTGGTAACATCACCGGCGGCGCAGCTCGCATCAGCACCGACGACAACGTGTTGACGGACCGGCTCTCCCGAATCTGCCAGGCGGAGCAGGCAAGGGTAGAAAGTTGGAAGGTCTTCGACTTCGCTCAAAGGAACATGCCGGGCACGATAATCGTGCACGATCACACTATTCTGGTCACGGTCCTGAAAGACATAAAGCATCTCCTGGAACTGGGAGGGCAGACCTGCCCCACCCCCATCGGAGCGTTCGAGGACCTGCAACTCGCGGTGAACTCGTGCCAAATCGAGGGGGCCTTGCCTATGGAACTAATCAGCCGGGTGGGAACAGTCAGATATCGGGATCACAGGCTCGAAATCCTGGCGGGTCAGGTAGCCCAAGTCGTGACCCATGTAGAGGTGGAAGAAGGAGACCTGCGCCCGGGCTGGCTCGAGATCGGTGGTGACGAAATGAAAATCCAAATAGTATGGGGCCGCGGGAATGAAGTGGTCAACCTAGGGCGTCACTGCTTCCTCCTGAATGTCGAGAAATGGAACGATGCCGACTCGGGCGAACTCAGGCCGGGGGAAATCATGGTTAAGGACTACATCGGTCTGGACGTGGGTGCATTCGTGGTGTCAATGCAAGGGGAAGTCGCATTCTCGCCTCGGTCGGATCAGAGCCTTTCCCTTACCTCGATTGGGGCTCGTCTGGGCCTTCCACTGGTGAACGAGACCCTGCGGGGAGAAGTGGATGGAGACATGTGGAAGGGCGGCGAGGGGTGTGTCCCGTTGCTGAGAGCCAGCGACGGCAAGTACTCGCTCCCCCCAGGCTACGACGGACCAGTGGTGCTCCAGGATGATCGCAAGGAGACCCTCGAAGCGTTGAAGACGAAGATTCCCCCCTGTCGGTTCCTGACGGTGTCCGACTGTGGGCAGTTGCTCGGGCTATCCCCCTTTGAAGTGGAAAGCCGAACGAAGTGGAGACAGTTAGGGTACCACGACACTGGGAGGCTGCTGGAGGAGCTCCCAAAGCCCGTGGGATCCGTAATCGCGGAAGGTCTGAGATCACTCCAAGACCTAGTCCTTGCGCTGAGCTCAGCGAGGCGAATAGAAGCCCTCCCTGCTCAAGGGAGGTTGGCTAAAAGGGGGCAAAAGGGAGAGCTGCCAGAGTCGGCTAGTGAACCAGCCTTGGACGACTTGTTGCAGCAACGGCGACGCGTGGCATGCTACGCCAACGGCCTCCCGAAGGTCGGTGGCAAGAAGCGCAGGGCGGCCAGTTTAGCAGACGAAGGCCCCAGTGAGCCAGATGGAGAAGGGAGGGTGCTCAAACCACCAACCGCACTCTTCGTTCGGGACCGCAGCCGAGACGTTCTCCTCTACAACGAGGGTGAGCTCAGCGTGGGGGACAGAGACGCCTTGGAAAACCGCATTCACCTTGGTGGGCCCGTGGCTGGCCCGCCGCCGAAACCGGCCTACTTTGAAAGCATGAGTGAGTTGCGGGAGCAAGATCATCCTTGGAGCCGGCCGGAGATCGGCATGGAGGAATGGGGGCGGCAGGGAGCAGAGATGTTGGTCCCTGGGTTGCTGGGCGAAGGTGGAATCACCCGGGCAGCGGGCACCCGTACGAGCGAGGGGGCAGAGTCACTAGGATCAGCCGCTACCCAACACGTGGGCGAGGGGGAAGGGGGAGAACCCCCGACAGGCTTCGACCATGAGGAGGAGCCCCCCACTCACTTCGGCGAGGGAGCACAAGTCACCCGCGACGAAGATGCGGACGGGTCCGCTAACGAGTGGGTTCTGCTTCGGGAGCTCACAACGGAGCTGGAAACGCACCTTGGAAAGCTCACAAGTGCGGCGAGCACCAACCCAATTGAGACGGAACGTCTCGTCCGTCAGTTGTTGAGATACTTGGATAGCCGAAAAGCTTCCCTGAAACGGCGGTGCGCCTACAACTGCAGTCAAGAGTGGCCAGACCTCGGGCCAGGTGTTGTTACATCCCGTTTTTGCCCGTGGTCCGACTCCATGAATCAGCAGATCGATGAAGCTGAGAAGGTCTTGAGGAGTCACATACTGGCTCCAGCAACCCTCAAGAAGTACATTGCCCTCTTCAATCACTGGCGTATGTTCCTGCACAACTCCGAGGGTCCCGGCGCCAGCCCGTTCATCGTGGACGGCACCGACCCAGTACAAGAAGACCGTGCCATCCGCTTTGCCGGATACAACTGGGTGATCGGCGTTCGGGTCTCGAGTTTAAAGAGCAAGCTGGCGGCCATAGATCACTTCCATGACATGAACCGTTTAGGACGTCCGTTGGGGCGCATGACTCGCCTCCGCAAAATCATGCGAGCTTACGCAAAAATGGACGGGGGCTCAGTGCACAAGCTACGTCTTTCGAGGGAGTTCCTCATTAAGGCCATCGTTCGAAGATCCGACTTGGGCACGTTGCTGGATCTCTGCCTACTGTCATGCTACATGATGGGATGGTTCGGGATTCTACGATCGCAAAACTACATTACGAGTTTCCTGTCGCCAACGGAGATTGATCCCCTTGTCACGTTACTGGACGAGGATGTTGCTTTCCACCACTGCGGCAGGAAGGTGGCATTCACTGAACTGACCCGTCAACGGCTAAGCTCCTGGAAGATCAAAGACTTGTCTGTTTGCCTCACCTTCAGTGGGGGGAAAAACGGTCTCGCGTGGGAGAGGTGGCTCTTCGCAACGGGCCGCCCGGAGTTGGAACCGGTGAAAACGATCGCTTTCTTCGCAGTGGCGAGGAACGAGATAGGCACGCCTTATGAGGGCAAGCTTCCTTTCCACCGTGTGGGGAGTCGAATCGAGGATTATGTAACCTACCCTCAGCTGAACAAAGAACTCAAGGCGGACGGCGTCAGCCAAGGTTTGAACGAGGAAGACATCGCAAGTCATGGTCTAAGAGGGGGAGGGGGCTGTGCCATGGAGCGGTCCTGTGGCGGACATGTCCTCAAGGACTACGGCAACTGGCTCAGTGATGCCTACAAGTGTTACCGCGACGCCTCACGGCTGCAGGGCTGGACCGGCTTTGCTAAGAAGATGGCTGGGGTGGACAGCACCAACGCACAAGCTGAGGCAGAGCTCCATGTGAAGCAAAACTCACGGCGAATCCTGGAGCAGGCCCGCGAGGCTCGGACCCAAGGAACGGGCGAGATGCGCATCCATGGTGCGGAGTTCGAGCAGGAGCTCGCACTCAAGGTCGGAGCGATCTGGGAAGACGAAGGAAAGGTGTGGAGGTTGATCGCCGTCAACACTAACAAGTTGGACACCTTCGTGGACGGAGACCTTTACATCGAAACCCACGTGGTGGGTGTCTACGTGGATCACATCCTGTACCCCAATGAAGATGCATGCCCTCCTTGCGCGCTGGAATGGAGCAAGGCCGAAGAGGTGCTCGGTTGGATTCGGGGGGCCGAGACCCTGGAAGGAAATCCGCGGGGTGGCAACTCGGTGGGGCCGACTTGAGGTTTCGGATATCTTGGTCTTGGAACCACAGCGATTAGTCCAGCCACATGGGCCTGGCTACCCGCGTGGGGGTCCGAAACCCACGGTCGTCCGCCCAATCAGGGCGGACGAGGAATTTTGTACTTCGAAGATCATGGCGGCATCGCGCCTGCGGCGAGATATCACCAAAACTTTATGGTATATATTAGTTTATCCTGATTCAATTGCGCCAGCGTACTTGAGCAGACATCAGGAGGACAGTGGGGGGGGGATGTGGAAGGGAGCGCTAAAGAGCGGTAGCGAATAGAATTTTCTATTCTTTTACCAGAATATGCTTTCTATGGAGCGATAGCGTTTTAGCGCTCCCCTCCTACACGCCACCCACGCGACCCATATCAACCCGACCCAACACGGAGAAAGGCGGATATGTCCCAAGAGCCAGAATACAACGAGACTCCAAAGACCTTTACACAATAGTAACTAGCACACGCGCATCACACCCATCCACACCTACGCAGCATTGGCTCTCAGGGTTCCCACCCCGGCAAAGCTTGAGAGAAGCAGCAACACCGAAGCTATTGCAGGACGAGGAAAACATTTCCACACAACAGCGCACCAGAACACTACGAAGACCACTGACTTGAGAAACAAGCTTAGGGCTCCATGCAGTTACTTTCCCGAAAATGGCAGCGAGGAAGAAACTTGACACGGGAGCCCCCGGACGTCCGAGGGCCAGCATCCGACAAGCTAAGAAGAGAGAGGACCTCCCCTGCATGACGAAAAGGGGGGGGGGGACCAGAAGACCATAGGGCCAGTCGAGCAAGCGCACTCAAGCGATCCGGGGCAAGGGAGACTATCAGCAACCTGGACTTATCTTACAGCAGATGCACCCCAGAAACCCAATTACTCATCTGTCTGTTTGGGAGACTGAGACAATCTCAAGACGAATTGATAACTGCAATTTCAGGCAGTAGCCAAATGGGTATAATTTGTGGCATACCATTGGCTCGCCAATCTTCCAGTC
>OJEY01000143.1_pt1 | contig 12678 bp, 4 predicted proteins | sample 1593981 | NCBI WGS metagenome assembly OJEY01 (sample SAMN05416706, study PRJEB24817) | seawater metagenome | isolation source: Sea water | place: Canada:Atlantic | collected 2013-07 | reverse complement strand
TCTCAGCACAAGCTCCGCCGTGAACGGCCTGTGACACCGTAGTAGTACTAGGGCGTCACCGGCCGTTGGTCGCTGGCACTGCAGCTGCATCAGCCGTCGCTTTGCTGATGGTTGCATCCTATCTATGGCCGCCGCCGCGACGTGAAGGCGAAAACCGTGACCTACCAAGGGAGCAAGGGGGGGGCTCGCAGCAGAAGCGAGCTACACTTCCACAATACAATAGGACGGATTTGAAGTACCTCCATACGACTCTCAAGCCCAACCAGATGATGGCATGGCGCACACTCATGCAATCTAGGATTCGACACAAAGCAGACAGTGTTGAAGACTACCGCGGCATTGCGGATGAGTGCTTCTTCATGACCACACGCGAGTGGAGTGAGGCATGCCTGGTGCCATCAGAGCGCGGCGCCAAAAGATGTGAGTTCAATTCCTACTTGGCAGAAGGGCTGCATGGGAGCTTGGACCCTGAGTCTGAACATGTGATTTGGCTACGCCACTGCTTGGAGGAGCGCGGCCATGCGGCCATGCTAGATGGCAGGCTTATGCTTGACCTGATAGCAGATGCTACTTTCGGCGCGAGCGCAGCAGAGCTGCAGCGGCGCGAGGTGGCGTTCAAAGCGAAGTCGTACTTCACAAATAGCATGACAGCTTCTGCGGCGCGCGTGGCCTACACTGAGTTCATTGCGGACCGCAGACTCTTGCCTGACCATGTGCAAGGAGGAGCGTTTCAAGCTCATCATGATCTTATAAGCAAGCTGCCGCAATGCTGTACTAGGATCCGTGAGAAGTACTCAAGGCGACTCTACCAAGAGGAGGCTAAGAGATTCGCTCGTCCGTCCATCTCCCTCATAGAGATTCTGGACCTCGCTATTGTCGACATCCTACGAGGAAGCGCAGCAGGATCGGCCCTAATGATGGAAGATCTACTAGTGGCGCCATCACCTGCTATGCCTCAAGATTCAGTCATGGCGGCGACTCGGGAGCAGCGCCTACGCCCAGGTCCAGGGCGAGCAGGCCGAGCGCGCACCTGCTCGATATGTGGAGTGGAGGGGCACAATCACTTCGAATGCGTCGAGTCTTGCAAGACATGCTCGATGCGCAGGTGCCCGGGCACCAGGAATGGGCATGAGTGCGCGGTGGCTAACAAGTCAAGACCTAACAAGCTGACTGATGCTTTGGGGGCGCAGCTATCGAACGAGGCGTTCGCGGACATCCTGGCGGCGTGGCGCAAGAGGAACCCCAAGGAGGCCGAGGCTGATCAGCGCGCGAGAGCTGCTGCGCGAGAGGCGAGGCGAGGCGTCAACATGGCGAGTGGCTCGCCGGATAGCGAATGCTATGAAGAAGAATACGACCATGACGTCGGCGTCGCGCCTGGCGAGGAGTACGGCGTGGCGGCGCTACACCTCCCGTTCCATCCCTACTCCAAGCAACTGTATGATCCACGTGAGGACGACTCTGACTCCGAGGGTGAGCATGCGACTAGAGCCATAGCATGGATGGAGCTAGCGCCGAGCCCCGAATCGGAGCAGGGGGGGTGCATAAGCGATGCAGTGCACATGGCTCAGGCCGAGGCTTCGCAAGCGGTGAGACTCCGACTCATGCTCGACTCGGGAGCGAGCATTCACCTGTTTCAAACAGATGCGATGCTACAGGCCGCGACGCAGCTTACAACAGACGCGCCCTTGGGACACATTAATGGTGTGGGAGGCCGCACCGATGTCACCGCGATGCTGGGCGCACGTCTCCACCTAGATGGGGGAGTGAGCATTGTGCTGAAGGCCCCGTTCGCTAGGGCTATGCAAGGCGCCGGAGCTGCGGCGCAAGACATCCTATCAACAGGCAAGCTCTTCGACGACATGGGCATCATCACTATGCTAGACCCGGAGCCGCATCTCCGCATGCCAGCCCCGTCACACACTCAAGTGCCGCTGATCAAAAGCGGTCGCTACTACATGCTTGAGGCGACGGTCTCGCCTCTACCACCTGCCTTGGCGAAAGCTGCGTGTGAACCAAACACTGCGTCGGCGTCGGCAGTGATGGTAGGAGGCGTTGCTGATGCGGCGGCTACCAGCTTGGACGAAAATGACATGTGGGGGGCGCGCCTGTGCTTGGACAGCAGGGGTCTGAAGAAATTGTTACAAGCAACCAAAGGCACGGGCATCAAGGCAATCACTCACCGCATGGCCATCGTAGCTGACTCCTGCAAGTTTCGAGCTGCTTCTGTGCTGAGGCGCCAACCTGTTCCTCGCGGCCACACTCGAGAGTTCACACCAGGCCAATGCTTCGAATACGATGTGTGGGGACCTGCGGGCGCGCCGTCGGCGAATGGCGGTGAAAGATTCGACTTGCATGCGGTGTGCGTATCATCAGGATACACTCACGCTCGCAAGTGTCACAACCATGTCGCCGCGACAGTCATCGCTTTCATCACTGAGCTAGTGGCGAAGGAACGCACCTTCAATCACACGGTGCTGATGATCAGGATGGATCGTGCGCCTGAGCACGAGAGCGAGGAGCTACGACAAGGCATGCGGGGCCTGGGGCTGATGCTTGAGCTGACGCCGCGAAATCACCATGAGGGCGTGAGCAGAGCTGAGAATGACAGCACGCAGCGAATGGCTGAAACTTTCACTCGCCGCGCCGAACTCACACTAGGATTCATCCTCGATGCTCGGATGCATGCCTGGGTGTGCCGCAACGTGCGATGTGCGGCGGGCCGTGCACACACGCGGCAGGAAGAGCACACAGGAATTCGCCCAGACTTCACCCTACAAAAGCCATACACATTCGGCATTCAATGTATAGTGCTTCAAGAAGAGGGAGCTCGAGGGGCGAAGGGCTCGCTCTTGGCGCCGCGCAGCCTCGAAGGCACGCTCATCGGCTTCGACGGAGCTTCGTACCTTGTACGCCTGAGCAACGGCGCGGGCGTGGTGAGACAGCGCAGCATCAAGCCACTCAATGAGCGCGCACTCATGCTAAGAGGCATGCCCTCTGGAACGCTTAAGGTGGACGAGTCGGCCCAAACTGAGGAGCCAGATGCGGACCCGCCTGCCCAACGCAAGCGCAACACCTGGTTTCCAGAGAGCACACCAATCGAGCGAGGGGCGAACCCTGACTTCGTGGGCCCGCCGAGCATGCGCACAAGAGCGTCCAGAACCAGACAGGACATTTTGATGCTCATCTCTGACAACCTGGAGCAAGCGGCAACCGGAGCAGAGGCGCGCTCGATGTTCAATGCTGCCACCTTCCAGCTCATGGGCGACACGGAAGCTGACATTGGGCATTGCGATGAAATTGATGACATCGGCTATGCGTGCTCGGAGCTCCTGGCGCACCTGCGCCAGACGGCGCCATCACCAACACCTCGCATGGCAAGCAATGAAGGCGTCTTCAAGGCCTCGCAGACCTTAGTGCAAGTGAAGACCCCGCTAGGCATGCGGGAAGAGAGCGTGCCCTCGACGTGCAAGCAGATCCGCGAACACCCGCGGCGCCTGCAGTGGGAGATGGCAACCAGGAAGGCCAGAGACGTTCTACTAAGGGCCGGCAATATCATGGTGAGGTTGGACTCACATGAGGCTGAGGGCGCCATCATCGCCCGCGCTGTGATGCAGAACAAAATCAAGCTTGATGCTGCTACAGGCGAGCTGGCTAAGCACGACGCCTACAAAGCAAGGCTATGCGTCGATGGCAGGCAATTAGGACTCGCCATGTCGGCGATCGGGATTCAGGAAGAACGTCCAATGCATGCTCAAAGTTCTGATGATCTCACAATCAAAACTTTGCTAGCATGGGTGGCGCATGAGAAGGGAACGATCGTGAAGATCGACATCGTGAATGCCTACGCCAAAGGGACGCGAGGATCTGATCGCAAGCGAGTTGTCATCCGCATGCCTGAGACCATACGCGAATATGACGATGACGGCGCCGAATTGTACATGCTCGCTGTCAAGCCGATGCAAGGAGAGAAGCCAAGTGGCGACGAATGGTGGCGAGACCTCAGCGACGCCCTCACATCCTTTGGCGCTCACCAAGCGGAGAGTGTCGGCGGGCTGTACTCGGGCATGGTCGACGGCTCATCATTCGGCATCGCGCTCATCACAGATGACTTGCTCGTGTGCCAGTGGGGTGGCGCTGACTACCTGATAGGCCGGCGCCTCAAGGTCCTGCTCGAACTCAAGTTCGATGAAATCAAATACGAGGAGGGCCCAACATCATTCACAGCCTACAAGCTCGAGTACTCTCGCGGCTCAGGGTGCATCACGCTCTACATGACCCAAAAGACCCTCGAGGCCGTGCATGAGTACTTGCCCGGGCTCCTGCAGGGCGTGCGCCCAAGTGCCAAGCTAGGAAAGGGTGAAACACTTGAGAAGTTAGCCGACGCACTCATGATGCCCCCGGCTGAACAGCGGCGCGCGAAGCTCGACAAGTCACAGAAGCGAGTTCAAGAGATCATTGGGAGCCTCAAGTTCCTTGAGAAAGTGCGTATCGACCTTTCACTAGTGATCCACAGGTTGAGCTGTGTCATGGCATACCCTCCAGAGGAGGCATTGCTAGTGGCAGAAATGGCGCTCGAGCGGGCTTTCGATGGGCGGCACACCGGCATCACCTTCGGTGGCGCGGGCATAGAAGCAACGAGCAGCTCTGGCTCGAGCTTCGACATACACGGCGGCGCGCCGCTCGCGTTGCAAGGCGTGGCTGATGCGACATGGGGTCTCACAACGGACCTCTATGGGCTAATTATCACATTTTGTGGCGGCTCTATCTTCCACCAGACGAAGAAGATCAATGTGGTCTTGCAGAGCTCCATGGAGACGGAGGGCTTCGCGTCTGCAGAGCTCAGCAAAATGGTGGTGTATGCTCGTGAAGTGGCGTGTGCTTTAGGCATTCCCCTCGAAGGCCCCACTAGGTGCGCCACCGACAACTCCTCAAACTTGCAAGTCTCGAGCGGCAAGGGAGCGGCGAACAGGACGAAACATTGCCTTCGCCGCTTCCTCGTGTTTCGCCAGCGAGTGATCGAAGGGTTGGTCTCCCTCGAGCACGTCAAAGACGAGAATAACCCGGCTGACTTCTTGACGAAATGGTTGGGTGCCAAAAAGTTCAAACTATCTCTTGCATATGCGACAAATTCGCGTAATGCAGTGAAGATCAAAGACCAATGATAATCATGCCCGCATAATTCTCGAATTGCATGCGGATTGAAAATGTGGGTCATTGGCTGCGTAGCAATTTGGAAATGTGAGTCATTAGTAATTCGCATGCAATTGGGAAATTGTGAATCATTGGTGGACTGATTGCTGGCGGGCGACGCGCAGCGACAGCACGCGATGTCGATCCCCGTCGACCCCGTTGAAGCACGCCATGTCTTGGGGAACCCCATGCGCATACTAGTCCTCGAGGCGGCACTTACCAACACAGCGTCGGCCGAACGCCGCTTCCTACAACACCTTGGCTTCCGCACTTCATGGTGGCACGATCGCGATGGGGACCTCGGCAGGGACGTGCTTGCCCTGATAGAGCAACACCTCGAGCCGACCCCGGCGCAGCGCGAACGCCAATTCGCATGCCGCCTAGTGGCGGTGGAACGGCGAGGCTACTTCCGGCTGCGATGGGACGCCGAAATGTGGGAGGAAGGCGCATACTACCCTGAACCTGCTACGGAGTTCAATGGTCTAGAACCGACGAGTGCGCAGAACTATCGGGCCGAATGCTGCATGTTGGCAGCGCTTGAACGCCGCAAGACCGTCGAGATCTCCAAGCAGCGCATTGTACGCGAAAAGCGCCGCCGAGCAACGCTCAGGGCTCTTGGTTACTACTTGTACGTGTCTTATACTTTCAATTGGCACAGACTACTTGTCCCAGATAGATCAATGATCTGGCCGCCGCGCGAGCCGTACTCACCGGACTACAGCAACGACGAAGAGGGCGAATAGCTCCCTCCTAGCCATGTTCTGCTCTCCCAGATACGTTAGCGATCAGGCCTGCATACTCCGCACGTGTTATGCGAGCCTTGATCGGGGGGGGTGCGTGTACTGGGAGCCGATACATCGTACATTAGTATAGATACTTGCTATGATAGAGCTTGTATCTATATTAGTAGAGTATTAGATGATGCGTGCTCACGTTTTGATTGGTACAACTGTTGCATGCATAGCGCCGCTCAACGGCGCCTCTTCGTATTGTATTCTCTCTTCTCTTCCCAAGTCGCTGTCTAGCACACGGAAGGTCTCTAGTGTGTGTGTGGCTGCCAGCTACGTACGTACTGCGCACTCTATCAGTGCGCCGCTTGCCTTGCTCACGCCAGCACTAGCTGCGTGAGCCGTACTAACCTAAGATGTACGATCACGACGGCTATGAGCCGTTTGAGCCAGACCTCACTCCTAGGAGTCTAGCCGCAGCCGGCGGGACCCAAGAGCCGCCGCCAGCTCCCCAGCGGGAGCGCTCACAGATGGTAGCACCTGGTCCTGGAGAGCCAACTCCAGTTGAGCGGGAACAAGTCTCGAGGCGCCTATGGGAGCGTCTCGAATACCAGCCCATAGCAGGAGCGCCTGCAGGGTTAAGTGGTGCCCACGCTCCACACGAGCGCCTAAGCGGGATGTGTACGGACACTCGCTCTATGTGGAGCCACATTGGTCAAGGTGCTAGCCTTAACCTACACCCCTCTCCTACTCATGGGGAACACGACCGCACTCCACTGCCACAGCATCGGGCGCCATACACACCTATGATAGAGGAAGCGCGCTCTGATAATGTGGAGGCCGCGCAAGTGTCGCGCGCGGAGGCTTTGACGCGCCCAGCGGCGTTGCCACAGCCTTCGAGCTTAGGTGAGACGGCGCCTCCGCCAAGGGTTAGTAGGCAAGATGGCGCCAACACCAACACCTACAACTTGGGTTCGATGGCGAATACTAGTGATCTTACTAGTACTCGGACAGACGATGATGAGGCTTATCGTCACCGGCAGCTGCAGCGGGAGAGGCAGCAGCAGCAGGAGGAGCAGCAGCATCAGCAGCGTCACTATCAGCAGCAGCGGCAGCTGCTGCCGCCTCAGCAAACTAGTCATGATGATAATTATTATCATCAGCAACTCCATCAGCAGCAGCCTCAGTACTCTACTCGACAGCAGCCCAACTATGACTGGGATCGGCAATGGCATGAGCAGCAGAGGGCGAGCACTTTGGGTCAGGATAGGTCACCTCGTTGTGAGTCAGACTATCATAGTGTGCCTCGCCGTGTGTCTTGCTACAATGACACACCCAGTCCGCAAGGCTGGCGTGAAACGGAACTGCGTGCTCAGCGCGGCCAGCAGGGGAGCGAACGCCTAAGTGGGCGTGGCTCTGGTGGGTCATTGAGACATGTGCGGCGCGATGAACGCCGTGGCACACAGGATTCTGACTTGGATAGGGGAGGTGCGTCACAACAACGGCGAACTACGCTCCCTCCATTCAACAGGACAGATCTTGCTTACCTCCACACGACCCTCCAGCCGAACCAGATGATGGCGTGGCGCGACATCATGCAGTCTCGCATCAAACACAAAGCTGACAGTGTCGACGAATACAGGGGAATCGCCGATGCCTGCTTCACTATGACCACTAGTGAGTGGGAACAAGAGTGCATGGAGCCCACGGAGCAAGGGGCTAGGATGGCCGAATTCAACTCTTACCTGGCAGAAGGCCTGCACGGGAGCATGGATCCAAAGTCAGAGCAGGTGATCTGGCTGCGCCACTGCCTAGGAGAGTATGGACCTGGGTCTATGCTAGACGGCAGGCTCATGCTTGACCTGATCGCTGATGCTACATTCGGTGCAAGTGCGGCGGAGCTGCAGCGGCGCGAAGCTACATTCAAGTCGAAAGTGTACTTCACCGATGCCATGTCGGCGCCTGCGACGCGAGCGGCATTCACTGAGTTCATAGCCGACCACAGATTGCTGCCAGATCATGCTCAAGGGGGACCATTCCAAGCACATCATGATCTCCTCAAGAAACTACCACAGAGCTGTGCTAGGCTACGCGAGAAGTACGCGCGCCGTATGTATCAGGAGCAAGCTCAGAGGCGTGCCCGTCCTTCGGTCTCTCTCAGAGAGATTCTTGACTTAGCGATCGTGGATATCCTGCGTGAGCGCGAGGCTGGCGTGCACATGCTAGTGCCCCCAGTCCCACCACGAGACCAGCGACAGAGATCAGGGCCAGGACGAGGCGGCCGAGCGCGCGCATGCACTATATGCGGCGAGGAGGGGCACAGCCACTTCGATTGCTCGAAGTTTTGCAAATCTTGCACGCTGCGCAGATGCCCGGGCTCTAGGATTGGCCAAGTGTGCGCGGTTGCTAGCAAGACGCGACCCAACCGGCTCACAGATGCTTTGGGAACGCAGCTCTCGAGCGAGGCCTTCGCTGATGTGTTGGCTGCGTGGCGCAAGAAGAACCCTAGTGAAGCTGAGGCTGATAAGCTTTCAAGGCGTGCGGCGCGCGAGGCTAAGAGGAGTGTCAATCTAGCGGCGGGGGGGTCGCCGGATGAGGACGACTCTGAGATGAGCGATGACCTACCTAGTACAGATGTCATGCCTCGCGAGGAGTATGGTGTTGCAGCTCTACATATCCCCTTCCAATCGCAATGTGTGAAGGCGTATGACCCACGCGAAGACGACTCGGACTCAGAGGATGAGTGCTATGTCAAAGCGCTATCCTGGAGTGAGCCGGCGCGCGACCTGGCATCAAAGCAAGGGGGGGTGATGCCGAGCTATTCTGTGCATCTGACACAAGGCGAGACTACAAGCGAGTCAGAGCCTGTGAAACTGCGCATCATGCTCGACTCTGGCGCGAGCATCCACTTGTTCCAGACAGATGCTATGCATGGCGCCGCTACTCAGCTGAATACTAGCGAGCCCCTAGGCTACATCAATGGAGTGGGAGGACGGGTTTCTGTCTCAGCGATGCTAGGCGCACAGCTCAACTTGAAAGGAGGTGTTAGCGTCGTGCTGAGGGCCCCCTACACAAGGGCGCCGCCAGGTGCAGGAGTTGCAGCGATGGATATACTATCTACGGGCAAACTCTTCGATGACACAGGCATTGTCACGATGCTAGACCCGACGCCACATCTACGCATGCCGGCGCCTTCGCACATACAAGTGCCGCTGCAGCGGGAGGGTCGCTACTACATGCTCGAAGCTACTGTGACTTGCCTGCCGCCGGCTATGGAGAGGTCCGTGCGCGTTGCGGCCGCAAGAGGGGACGAAGCCTCTTCTCTGGAGGCACGGCAGCATAGCCGAGTTGCCGCCGAGGCGGCTACTAGCCTGGATGATAATGACATGTGGGCGGCACGACTATGCTTGAGCAGCAGAGGGCTCAAGAAGCTGGTGCAAGCTACTAAAGGCACTGGCATCAAGGCTATCACGCATCGCATGGCGCTCATTGCAGATTCGGATATCTACAGGGCAGCATCAGTGCTTCGGCGGCAACCTGTGCCTCGTGGCCATTCTCGAGAATTCTTGCCGGGGCAGTGCTTCGAGTATGATGTCTGGGGACCTGCGGGCGCGCCATCTGCAAACGGTGGTGAGAGGTTCGACCTACATGCGTTGTGTGTGGCATCTGGCTATGCGCACGTGCGCAAGACCCATGACCACGTTGCGTCTACTGTCACTAAGTTCTTCGTCGAGCTAGTGGCGCTCGAACGCTCGTTCGGCCACACCGTGTTGACGGTGCGCATGGATCGCGCGCCTGAACATGAAAGCGAGGAACTTCGTCGAGGAATGCGTGACCTGGGGGTGGTGCTCGAGCTGACGCCTCGCAACCACCACGAAGGGGTTGGCAGAGCCGAGAACGACTCCACTCAGCGCATGGCGGAGACCTTCACGCGCCGTGCAGGGCTGACTCTGGGTTACATCATCGATGCTCGCATTCATGCCTGGAGGTGTCGCAATGTGCGCTGCGCGGCCGGACGTGCACACACTCGCCAAGAGGAGCACACTGGCATGCGCCCTGACTTCTCTCAACAGAAGCCATACACGTTTGGGGTCAAGTGCCTTGTGCTACAAGATGAAGCGGCTAGAGGGCAGAAAGGTTCGCTCCTGGCGCCACGCAGCCTCGAGGGCACGCTCATCGGCTTCGAGGGCGCGGCTTATCTCGTTCGGCTTGACAACGGCGCCGGTGTGGTGCGCCAACGCAGCATCAAGCCACTGAATGAGAGAGCACTACTTCTGAGAGGCATGCCTCCCGGGACCCTGCGAGTGGATGGCTCTGCCCAGACAGAGCAGATTGTCGGATCCTCAGGACAGCTCCCGACGCCTGCTGTGCGCCCTGACTATTTCCCTGCTCGAACGCCGATCGAAATCGGGGCGCATCCCGACATGATTGGACCACCAAGCATGCGCACCAGATCCTCCAGACAGCAGAGAATTTTACAAATCTACGACAGCCTTGAACTGGCGGAGAACCAGGCGGAGGCTCGCGAAATGTTCAACGCTGCCGTGTTTCAGCTGCTAGGGGATGCTGATGCCGAGCTTTTACACTGTGACGAGGCCGAACAGATCGACGAAGCGTGTGCAGCTGCCAGCCTTCCAAATGTGGCGCCACCACCATCACCTGCAATGTTGCAAGCTAAGGCGAATGGAGTCTTCAAGGCGACGCAGACAACAGTGCAAGTGCAGACGCCGCTGGGGATTAGCATGGAGAGCGTGCCTGCGTCGTGCAAGCAAGTTCGTGAACATCCGCAACGCCTGCGCTGGGAAGCTGCTGACACGAAGGCCAGAGATGTTCTCCTAAGGGCTGGCAACAAGATGGTCACATTGGATTCACCTGAGGCTGCGGGGGCGATGGTCGTGCGTGCTGTTGTGCAGCGTAAGATCAAGTTGGATGCGGACACGGGCGCGCTCGCGAAGCACGACGCCTACAAGTCACGAATCTGCGTTGATGGACGCCAGCTCAAGCTAGGGATGTCAGCGATTGGACTTGTTGAAGTTCGCCCTATGCACGCGCAAACGGTTGATGACTTTGCATTCAAGATGTTGATTGCTAAGGTTGCGCATGAACGGGGTACTTTCGCGAAGATAGACATCGTAAATGCTTATGCCAAGGCGACGCGCAACGCTGATCGCAAGGGCATTCTCATCCGCATGCCTGAGACGGTGCGTGAGAACGATGAGTCCGGCGCCGAGCTCTACATGCTGGGCCTGACGCCACTACAAGGCGAAGAGCCTAGTGGCGACGAATGGTGGGCTCACATCAATGAGTCGCTCACCTCGCTTGGTGCACATCTCGCGGAGAGTGTTGGTGGCCTCTACTCTGGCAACATCGAGAAGTCGTCATTTGGCATTGCACTGATCGTCGACGACCTCTTCGTGGGTGAATGGGGCGGTGAGGACTACTTGGTTACCAGGCGCCTCAGGAGCAAGCTCGACGCCAGATATGGTGAGATCAAGTATGAGGAGCACCCCACTGCTTTCACCTCGTACGCGATCGCCTACAACCGCACGCTAGGATGCGTGACCATTTACATGACGCAGAAGTGCCTTGAGGCGGCTCACGAGTACTTGCCCCAGCTCACGCAAGGAGTACGCCCAAGTGCTCGCCTCAAGAAGGGAGAGACACTTGAGAGGCTAGCGGATGAGCTGCGCCTACCCCCTGCGGAGCAGCGGCGCTCGAAGCTAGACAAGGAGCAGCAGCGCGTGCAGAAGATCATCGGCAGCCTCAAGTTCTTGGAGAAGACGCGCATTGACCTCTCCCTGCCGATCCATAGGCTGAGTTGCATTATGTCTTGTCCGCCCAAGGAGGCCACTCTTGTTGCCGAGCTCGTGCTTGAGCGTGCCTATGATGGGCGCAACACAGGCATCACATATGGTGGAGTCAATGACGAAGTCAAGGCTGGCTCGACGTCTACCTTTGACGTACACTTTGGTGCGCCCCTCAAGCTGCAGGGAGTTGCTGACGCCACGTGGTCGCAGCCTACCGATCTATATGGAGTCCTTATCACGGCGAATGGCGGCGCGGTGTTCCACCAGACGAAGAAGATTGGGGTAGTCCTTCAAAGCTCGATGGAGGCTGAGGGGTACGCAACGGGCAAGCTGAGCGAAGGAATCGTATACGGACGCGAAATTGCCCATTCTCTTGGCATTGAGCTGGGGGGGGCTACGCGGTGTGCGACGGACAATTCCTCAAACTTGCAGGTCTCAAGTGGCACTGGCGCAGCCAACCGCACCAGACACTGCGTCCGCCGCTTCCTGGTCTTCCGCCAGCGAGTCATGGAAGGACTAGTCTCCCTTGAGCACGTGAAGGACGAAAACAATCCGGCTGACTTCTTGACAAAATGGATGAGTGCCAAAAAGTTCAAACTTTCCCTGGCCTATGCTTCCAATTCGCACAATGTAGTCAAGCCTTCCCAAATTACCTGATATCCAAGCCTGAATCATTCTTGGATCGCATGCAATTGGGAAATGTGGGTCATTAGTAGGTCGCATGCATTTGGGGATTGAGTGTCATTAGTGGACTGATTGCTGGCGGGCAATCGCGAGTGGCGGGCAATCGCGATAGACATACAAGGCGACTAGAACGGCACGCACGCAAGCATGATGGGAGACCCGGAGCACACGCGAGAGCCGATCTTCTTCTCCTGCCAAAGCGTCAAGAATGGGGAGGTGCGCAATATGTGTATGGACAGTAGGAAGTCCGTTCATGACTTGTGCGTCGA
>OJEY01000140.1_pt1 | contig 12963 bp, 8 predicted proteins | sample 1593981 | NCBI WGS metagenome assembly OJEY01 (sample SAMN05416706, study PRJEB24817) | seawater metagenome | isolation source: Sea water | place: Canada:Atlantic | collected 2013-07 | reverse complement strand
TTTTCACTTCCAACTCCAATGGTATAAATTTTTATTCCTTCTTCAGAAGCGGCCTCTGCAACTTCAACACTTAAGTCGTTGTGATCTTCCCCATCAGAAATTATAATTAAAACTCTATTTGTTTGCTCTTCATCGTCAAAATAATTTCGTGACAATTCAATGGCCTCATTTATGGCTGTTCCTTGCGAGGATAGCATGTCTGTATTCATGCTTTGTAAAAACATTTTAGCAGACGCATAGTCGGTTGTTATTGGAAGTTGAGGGAAGGCTTTTCCGGCATAGGCAATAATACCAACACGATCGCTTGCTAAATTATTAATTATTTGCGTTACGAGTTGTTTGGATTTTTCTAAACGATTGGGGGCCACATCCTCAGCCAACATGCTTTTAGAGACATCAATAGCAAAAACAATATCAACTCCTTCTCTTTTTATAGTTTCAAGTTTTGTGCCAATCTTAGGGTTTATTAATCCAATCACTAAAAAGCCAACCGCGAGGCAGAGAGTTATAAATTTAAGAGATGATTTAAAAAATGATAAATCAGGGCTCAATCTCTTTAGGACAACGGCGCTTCCAAAAGATTTCTGGGTTCTTTTTTTCCAAAAAAAAGTCCATAAAAACACCATCAACATCACTGGGATGATGATAAATGCCCAAAACCATATTTTTTCTTCTAATTGATACATTAAATAAAGCTTCTAAACAAGGTGAATCTTAACAAGAACTCAAACAGGAATAACCCCAAAGCAAGTAGAACCAAGGGCCTAAACTTTTCTTCATAATTATAAAATTTAAACTCTTCTACTTCTGTTTTCTCAAGCGCATCGATTTCTTTATAGATTTCTTTTAACTTGCGATTATTGGTGGCTCTAAAATACTTTCCACCTGTTACTAGGGCAATTTCTTTTAAGAGCTCTTCGTCAATTTCTACTTGAATTCGTCCATATTGAAACACTCCATTATTGAGCGCTACAGGAGACAAGGCCATTCCGTTTGTGCCAAGTCCAATAGTATATGTTTTAATTCCATATTCTAAAGCAAGTTCACTAGCGGTTTGAGGGTCAATAAAACCGGCGTTATTTACTCCATCTGTTAATAGAATAATTATTTTACTTTTTGCCCGACTATCCTTTATTCTGTTTACGGCAGTTGCCAGCCCCATGCCTATTGCTGTGCCACCAGTGATAATGGAGTTGTATTTTATGTTTTTCAATGACTGTAATACAATGCTTTTGTCGCTTGTAATAGGTGTTTTAGTATAGCTTTCTCCGGCATATTCCACGAGACCAATCCGGTCGTTGGGACGCCCTTTAATGAAATCGGCAGCAACATTTTTTAAAGCCTCGAGACGGTTTGGCTTTAAGTCCTTTGCTAGCATACTTGCTGAGACATCAATTGCCATAACAATATCAACGCCTCTAGTTGTTTTTGTTTTTGAAGAAACATCTACAGTCTGAGGACGCGCAAGAGCACATATAACAAGAATTATAGCTATTATTCGAAGCCCAAAAAGTAAATGTTTAACGCTCGTCCAAATCGAAGTTGTTTTGAACCCTCCTATGTTTGAAACACTTAACTGTGCCGTTTGTTTTTTGTTTTTCAAGACGTGCCAAAGCACTAATATTGGAACCAACATAAGTAGCCATAAAAATTCTGTTTGAGTAAAATCGATTCCTTTAAACATTATTTTTGTTCTTCAGTTAGTGTAATAAGTTCAATGGAGTTTAAAATCCGCTCTATAATCTGATCGGCATATACATCGTCTTCCTTCCAAATTAAAATAACTTGTTGTAATAAATTAGGAGTAGAAAAACCTAAAACAACATACACTCCTTTAGTAAGCGTATCGTTTATAATAAATTCTGCAGTCCCGAAAGTTTTAACACCTTCTTGTCCGTTGGGTGTTATAAACTGCTCGTTTCTCGAAATAATATTTTTCGCTCCTTCTTTTTCAAAGCGATTTAGAACCGCTTCAGTAGATTCTAACACATCAATTGGCACTTCTTTTTCTTTGCCATCTTTACCTGTCACCGAGGCATACTTAGAGCTTGTTACAAACACATCGATAGGAGTGTCTTTTCCCGCACAGGCAAAGGCAACGAGCTGAACCTTATCCTTCATTTCTTCAGAGACTTTAATCGTCTGACGCTCTAAAACGTTAGGAGTTGAGAGGGTAATTCCTGGCGCTCCATATTCACTTTTAACCCAGTGTGTTTTTTCTAACAATAGCTTACTTGGGTTTCTGAGAACAGTGTCCTTTACGTTTGTGAAGCCAGATTGAACAATAAGAAAAGTAATTGCGACCACGAAAACCCCAACAACGCCCGCGACAATTTGCTTTTGCTTTTTTCGCTTTTGTTTGCCTTCAAGAGCCTCTCGGTATTCTAAGTCTTGTAACAACTCTTCTTCTGTAGGTTCTGGCAAGCCTTCTTTGACTTGTTTAATTTCAAGCCCAATAGTACCCTTGTCTAGTTTTGCTAATTCAAAGTCGGGTTTGGATTTTGCAAACTTAACTAAGTCGGCACGTTTCAATATCGTTTCAATATTTCGAATTGTATTTGCCCCTAGACTAATTTGATTTGCGGCTTGGAGGGTTTTTAAACGAAACACTAGCTCATCTGTTGTGCTCTCTAGCGATTGATCATATACTTTTTCGTCAAGATATTGTCTTAGGATTAGCGTTAAATCTGAGTAAAACATTTTAACATCTTCATTTTGAAAATAGTGATCTTCATCTAACTTTTCAAGAGCAAGTTTAGCGCGCTCATACGGAGGAAGAGCTGCAATTTTTTCAGCCTCTGTTAAGGGCTTTTTACGCCAAAAAAACCAGTATACTAGACCGGTAACAGCCAGTAGAGCCAAGAGGACTAAGGCGATGTAAGCCCAAAGGTTGGAACGCGTTCTCTGAACATCTGTAATCGGTTTAATGTCAAATAGCTTTTGTTTTGTAGTGTCTACAACAACCGGATTTACTTGGACCTTGAGAGAGTCTGTATAAAAGACTTTGTCACCAATTATAATTTTTTGTTTAGGAATGATGTAAACCCCAGAATCAAATTGAGTAAGCCCGTATGTTTTGGTTAGCTTGTAATAACCTCCCTTTTTTGTGCTGTCTATGGGGTAGCTATTAATGATTTCAAGCGGTTGAAATGTCTGCTCCTCAGAAAAAACGACTAATGATGTAGAGTCTACATCTACTTGAATCCTGTAACGCAACTCTTCGCCAATTTTTATGGCAGTTGAGTCTATACTCGAAGCTACTTGACCAGCACCCGCTAAAGAAAAGAGGACACAAAAAACCACACAAAGGACGCCTTGGTTTGAAAATCGTTTTATGTTTGAGTCTAGTTTCATTTATTTATCCACGTTGTTTAAAATAGCCCAATAATTTTTTCACATAGCTTTCGTCCACCCTGCAATCAAGAGCTCCAGCACCAGACTTTTTAAAACTATCAGAAAAGTAATCAACATTTCCATTGTAGTTTTTCTGATAGTTCTTACGAACGGATTTGGAAGCGGTGTTGACAAGAAAAGAGGCGCCTGTTTCTTGATCTTGAACCTGTATCATACCCAAATTAGGAATTTCAGCTTCGTACTTGTCATAAACCCTTATTCCTGTAATGTCGTGTTTCCCGGATGCAATTTTCAAGTTGTGCCGATAGCCGTTAGCCATAAAGTCAGAAAGAAGAAATACAATTGCTTTCTTTTTCATAACATTAGACAAGAACTTTAGGCCTTCAGCAATATTTGTTTTTTTACTTTTTGGTTCAAACTCAATCAGCTCTCTAATAATTCTCAATACATGCGAGCGACCCTTTTTGGGAGGGATGTACAACTCTATGGCGTCAGAAAACAAAATGAGACCAATTTTGTCATTATTTTGTGTTGCCGAAAAAGCTAGTGTTGCTGCAATTTCAGTAACAATTTCATTTTTAAATTGCGCCTCTGTTCCAAATAGTTTTGACCCAGACACATCGACCATTAACACAAGTGTTAGTTCACGCTCTTCTTCAAAAACCTTAATGTGGGGCTCGTTACAGCGGGCTGTGACGTTCCAATCAATGTTTCGCACATCATCACCATATTGGTACTGTCTTACTTCTGAAAAAGTCATCCCACGACCTTTGAAAGTAGAGTGGTATTCACCACCAAACACATGATCGGAAAGCCGACGTGTTTTGATCTCTATTTTTCTAACTTTTTTAAGTAATTCCTTGGTGTCCATTTGATAGGTGTACTGTTAATGAAAGGAGGAGTAGATTAAGCCATATAATAAGCGCAACACCAATTAAGGAACCTCAATAACGTTGACAATTTTGCCGATAATATCTTCTGACGTTACATTTTCTGCCTCTGCTTCATAAGTGATTCCAACACGATGACGGAGCACATCATACACGACTGCACGTACATCTTCTGGGATGACATAGCCACGGCGCCTTATAAAAGCATAACATTTAGCGGCAGTTGCTAGATTAATACTTCCCCTTGGAGAGGCACCGAAAGAAATTAAAGGCTTTAATTCAGGTAAACGATATTTTTCTGGATAGCGAGTGGCAAAAACAATGTCTAAAATATATTTCTCAATTTTTTCATCCATGTAAACCTCCCTAACTGCAGCCTGTGCGGATAAAATTTGTTTGACAGTCACCACGGCGTTTATTTTTTCAAAAGCACCTTTAAGGTTGGCTCTAACAATGAGTTGCTCGTCTTCAAGTTTTGGATAATCGATGATTGTTTTTAACATGAATCGATCCACTTGTGCCTCCGGAAGCGGGTAAGTACCTTCTTGCTCTACAGGGTTTTGAGTAGCCATTACAAGAAATGGCTTGTCTAGTATAAAGGTTTCATCCCCAATAGTGACTTGCTTTTCTTGCATTGCTTCCAATAGAGCTGATTGCACTTTAGCTGGAGCCCGGTTAATCTCATCAGCTAACACAAAGTTTGCAAAAATAGGGCCTTTTTTTATCGTAAAATCATTAGCTTTTATATTGTAAATCATTGTCCCAACAACATCTGCAGGAAGTAAGTCTGGCGTGAACTGGATTCTGCTAAAACTACCCGCCACTGCCTGAGACAAGGTGTTTATGGCCAGTGTTTTAGCAAGTCCAGGAACTCCTTCTAGAAGGATATGCCCTTGACCTAAAAGCCCTATAAGTAAACGCTCGATCATGTGTTTTTGCCCCACAATCACCTTATTCATTTCGAGTGTAAGTAAATCTACAAAAGCACTCTCTTTTTCAATTTTTTCATTGATTGATTGAATATCAATCCCATTTTTATCTCCCTCCATCACAGTGTTTTATTTTAACTATTTATTGGTACAACTAGATACACGTTGCAATTTGTTAAAATATTTCCGTTCACCTTGTTAACAAATGGTTAAAACTTAAATTCATTTCAACTTGTTTCCCCGAGTTGTTTACTAAATTTAAGAACCCAAACCTAAGAAAGATCGGTTTTAGACATACGAACAATAGCATTAAGCTTCAAAAATGATTAATAAGCGACTTCTTATCAAAAACTTACTTGCTCATAATGACGAAAGCAGTTTTTATGACAAGAAACTGCAAATTAATATCAGCAGCAAAGAAGGAAAGGCTAAGTTTTTAAAACATATTTGTGCATTATCAAACAGCAACCCTAATAATAATTCTTACATTGTTATTGGGGTTGACGACCAATACAATCACATCATTGGGGTTGATTTTTTTGATGACAGTAAAATTCAAAACCTCATCAACGCTTACTTGAGTTATCCGCCTATTATACAATATGAAAACATACCATTTCCCCACCTTAGTGATGACAAGGTTGTTGGGCTGGTTACAATTCGACCAAAAGAGACACAGGAAGTTACATCCCTTAGCAAGAATATCTGGAAATATTATGGAGGGTCTGTTTTTTTTAGAGAAGGAAGTATGAGCATGCCTAAAGTTCTTGATACTCAATTAACAGACTCGAACTCTGAAATTGTCTCTGCAATAGAAGCTCATGCGCAAAACAATATTGAATATACTTTAGATGGGGTGTTTGATTTTATGGCCCAGCGAGAGGACTACAACCCGAAATACAAGGTGTTTAAAGAGTATTTCGTTATGTGCTGGTCTGGCCACAAAAAAACTATTGAAAACCAAACGTTTTATTCTCGAGTTGATATTGCCCTGATTAATGAACAGGTAAGGCTGTTTTATTCAACCCTAGACGCTGTAGAGATCTCATATGACAAGGATTCTTTTGAAATCATAGAATACGTTAACCTAGGTTTAAATGGAGAAAACACCTATTTTAAGTTAGAAAAAACGACCATTACTTTTGGAAATAATGCTGCTTATAGCATTGACTCAGAACTGCTTTTTTCGCCTCCTCAGTACGACAAAAAGGCTTTATACCACATATTTAACGCAAACAACGCTCTTATGGAACGCCTCAAGCAAGGAGCTGACCTTACACCGGAGCAGACTAAGGATTTAATGAATGTGCCTGCCACATACTTGATTTGTTACTTTAACGGAATTGAAGCGGCTTTAACTCGGCTTCAGTCAGCCAAAAAGCTGCTGTATAGCTTCAGCGATGATGCGCATAGTCTTTATAAAGAAAGCATGCGTATTTTAAGAAAAGCAAAGTATAATTAGCCTCAAAGGTAGTGTATGATTCTAATAAAAAAGTCACAGCCAATGGGCATGACTTAAAAAAGCATAATCAGTTTATAGGTCGAACTTTATTCCTTGCGCTAGAGGCAATTCATCAGAATAATTAATGGTATTTGTTTGCCTTCGCATGTAAACTTTCCAAGCATCAGAACCAGACTCGCGCCCGCCTCCTGTTTCTTTTTCTCCACCAAATGCACCACCGATTTCTGCTCCAGAAGTTCCAATATTTACGTTGGCAATTCCACAATCAGACCCCGCATAAGACAAGAACTTCTCCGCTTCCTTCAGGTCATTAGTCATAATTGCAGAAGACAACCCTTGGTTTACCTCATTTTGTTTGTGGATAGCATTTTCTACTACGCCAGAATATTTCATTAAGTACAAAATAGGCGCAAAGGTTTCGTGTTGTACAATTTCAAAATGATTTTCAGCCTCTATAATCGCCGGCTTTACATAGCAGCCGCTTTCATAGCCATGACCCTCTAAAACCCCCCCTTCAACTAACACCTTGCCACCCTCGGTTTTCGCTTTTTCAATAGCGGCTAAATAAGTGTTTACTGAGTCGTGATCTATTAAGGGTCCAATGTGATTTTTTTCGTCCAATGGATTGCCAATTGTCAATTGCCCGTAAGCACCAACAATAGCATCTTTTACTTTGTCATAAACAGATTCATGAATAATTAATCGTCTTGTTGAAGTACAGCGTTGTCCGCAGGTCCCAACAGCGCCGAAAATAGCGCCGGGAACTACCACTTTTAAATCAGCAGTTGGTGTTATAATAATGGCATTGTTACCACCTAGCTCTAACAAAGATTTTCCAAAACGCTGCGCAACTGTTGCGCCAACAATTCGCCCCATTCTTGTAGAGCCTGTAGCAGATACCAAAGGCACTCTTGTGTCAGAAGTCATCATTTCTCCGACGGAGTAATCTCCATTAATGATACAAGAAATTCCTTCAGGTAAATTATTTTCTTTTAATATTTCGGCAATAATATTCTGACAAGCAATTGAGCATAAAGGTGCTTTCTCAGAACCTTTCCACACACACACATCGCCACAGATCCAAGCCAAAGCGGTATTCCAAGCCCAAACCGCTACTGGAAAATTAAATGCAGATATAATACCAACAACCCCAATAGGGTGCCATTGTTCTCTCATGACATGGCTAGGACGTTCAGACGGAATGGTTTGTCCGTTAAGTTGTCTAGATAAACCAACAGCAAAATCACAGATATCAATCATTTCTTGGACTTCTCCAAATCCTTCTTGAAGTGATTTTCCCATTTCGTAAGAAACGAGCTTTCCTAGCGGCTCCTTTAAGACTCTCAGTTTATTCCCAAATTGACGAACAATCTCTCCTCTTTGAGGCGCAGGCATTGTACGCCACTCAGCAAACGCAGTTGTTGCAGAGGTCATTACAGCTTCATAATCATCCTTAGACGTACAAATGACGCTTCCAATTTTTTGGCCATCCACAGGCGAAAAACTATCGATAGTAGGCCCGTTTGCAAAACTATTAACACCTGTAGATGTCCCTAAGTTTACATTTTTTACTCCAAGTGCATCTAGCGCTTCTTGAATCTTAAAATCAGTAGAGGTTGTATTCATTTTATAATTTTTTAAATCTATTCAGGTTGCGAATATAATAATTTTAAAGCCGATTTAATGGCAATTTATTAATCATTCCCAACTAACGAAAGGCTGCTTACTGAGGCTGGAATTATAATATCTTTTTTCTCCAGTCACTTCTCTACCTAGCCAGTCTGGCTTTGAGAACTCCTCGTCTTCAAAACTAAGCTCAACCTCCGCAATCACAAGCCCTTTATTGGGGCCAGTAAACTCATCAACTTCAAACAAGTGATTGGCTACCGACACTTCAAAACGTGTTTTGCTAACAATGGTTTTTTCACAGAGCTCTAGAAGCGCCTCCGCCTCTAGTTTAGAGATTTCTTTTTCCCATTCAAATCGACTTAACCCGTTGTCACCACTACCCCCTTTGATTGTGATATACCCTATTTGATCCCTAAGTCTAACTCTTACAGTCCGTTGAGGGTCGGTATTTAAGTAGCCCTGAATAATAAGAGACTTTCTTGAAGCTTGTTCACGATAGCGATTTGAGTTTACTAAAAATTTACGTTCGATCTCAATCATAATATTATAAGTGGTTGTTAGAAGCATTAAATTTACAGTAAGTCAACGGATTTACCAATTCATAAAAACAACAACTTAAGGTTTTTGGAAAAGATCAACGCAGGTTCTTTCCTGTAGGATATTGAATGATTTCTTGAGTTTGTTAAGATTTTGTCTTGTGAAGTCAGTCATTATGCGAATATTCGCAAAAATCCCCAGATTATACATGAAGTCTGAAGGCGCTTTAGTAATTTTGAGTTAAATTTAATTTATTAAATAAATGTCTACACAGCCAAAAATCACAAGGTTTAAACAAAACGTTTTGTCAAAATACCAAATATACAATAGTATATTTATGACACTGCCTTTTGATACAATTACCAAAACAGGCGTTTTGTTACCCCTCTTTTTTGAAACTTGTCAGAAAGGCTTTTCAAACAACAAAACTCCTACGGCAATTGTAGAGTTGTTTTTTAAAAAATACCAAGCGAGACGATCTCCTAAAAGCCAAATTAATTTACTTTTTCGATTTATACAATACATTGAAAGACAAGTAGTTTTGTTTGATGCTATTGAAGACGCAGCTTTTCCTATTGTTAATAACATGGACGGAATTGGAACGTTAAGAAGTTTAAAAGAAACAGCAAGTGCGGAAAACAAACTAGAACTGCTAAAAAAATACCTAGAAGAGTTTAAAGTTCGTATTGTGCTTACCGCGCACCCAACCCAATTCTATCCAGGTTCCGTGTTAGGAATTATTACGGATTTAACACACGCCATAAAAGAGAACGATTTAACCAGAATACACGAGCTCCTTGCTCAGTTAGGTAAAACGCCATTTTTTAAACACAAGAAGCCAACTCCTTACGATGAAGCTGTTAGTCTTATTTGGTATTTAGAAAATGTGTTTTATAAATCATTTGGTACGGTATACGATTATATCCAGCAAAATATATTTGACGGTGAACACATTAAAAACGACATTATAAACATTGGTTTTTGGCCAGGAGGAGATCGAGACGGCAATCCATTTGTAACTCCAGAGATCACCTTAAAAGTGGCTGCCAGATTGCGAGAAACAATAATTAAAAATTATTACCGCGACTTAAGACAGTTAAAGCGAAAAGTGTCTTTTGCAGGGGTTGAAGAACGCGTTTCTGTGCTTGAGGGTGAAATGTACAAAATGATAACTAGCAAAAAGACAGATTTGACTCTGGATCATTTAGTGTCTGAGCTAAAAGAGATTAAAACAGACATCATTCAAAAACACCAGTCGCTTTATGCGTCAGATATAAATAGTCTTTTGAATAAAATTCATCTTTTTGGATTTCATTTTTCATCATTAGACATTCGTCAGGACAGTCGTGCACATGCAAAGGTCTTTAATGACATGGTAAACACATTAATTGAAAGTGGAAGTTCTATTTTTCCTTCTAATTACCACAATTTATCAGAAGCAAAACAAGTTGCGACTTTATCTAAAATAAAAGGAAGCTTAGACATGGGCTTGATTTCAGAGAAAGAAACATTAAAAGCCTTAAAAACAATGGCGGCCATTAAAACCATTCAAGGAACTAATGGAGAAAAAGCCGCAAACCGCTATATTATAAGCAACAACCAAACAACGCTTAATGTTATGCAGTTGTATGCGATGCTTAAGCTTGTGGCTTTTGAGGATGAATTAACGGTTGATATTGCACCGCTTTTCGAAACAATCACAGACTTAGAGAACGCACCTTCTGTAATGGAAGACCTATATACAAATTCAAATTATGTTGCCCATCTAAAGGCTCGCGGGAACAGACAAACCATTATGCTTGGATTTAGTGATGGCACTAAAGATGGAGGGTATTTAATGGCTAACTGGGCGATATACCAAGCGAAAGAACGGCTAACTACTATTTCTAGAAAGTACGACATTACTGTGATTTTCTTTGACGGTCGAGGCGGACCACCGGCAAGAGGCGGCGGAAAAACACACAACTTTTATGCCTCTCTAGGGCCAACAATAGAAGACAAAGAAGTTCAACTTACGATTCAGGGACAAACCATAAGCTCTAACTTTGGAACTCTAGACTCTTCACAATACAACCTAGAACAACTAATAAGCTCAGGAATTCATAACAGTCTTAGCAATAAAGATCTAACAATGACAACTGAGAATAGGCGGGTTATGGCTCATTTATCTAAGCTTAGTTACGAGGCATATGTAGGCTTCAAGGCCCACCCAAAATTCATCCCTTACCTAGAGCATATGAGCACTTTGAAGTTTTATGCAAAAACAAACATAGGGAGCCGACCCTCTAAGCGCGGTAAATCCGAAGGGCTGGTTTTTGAAGATTTAAGGGCCATCCCTTTTGTCGGCTCTTGGAGTCAGTTAAAACAAAATGTGCCTGGATTTTTCGGCGTTGGAACAGCTCTAAAACATTATGAAGACATTGGTGAGTTTGAAAAAACACAACTCCTTTTTCAAACGTCAGACTTTTTCAAAACACTTATTGAGAACAGCATGATGTCGTTGTCTAAGTCGTTCTTTGACCTTACAAAATACATGTCTGATGACCCTGAATATGGAACATTTTGGAATGTTATCTATGCTGAATACGTTACCACAAAGCGACTGTTGTTAAAACTAACAGGTTATAATGAGTTAATGCAGGAGGAGCCAGCCGGAAAGGCGTCTATTTCGGTTCGGGAATCTATTGTTCTGCCACTATTAACAATTCAACAGTTTGCTCTTAAGAAAATTCAGGATCTTGAAAAAGAATCTCCAAGAGATCAGGCTCAAATAGATGTGTTTGAGAAAATTGTCATGCGCTCTTTGTTTGGAAACATTAACGCAAGTAGAAACTCCGCATAGATTAAAATTGAATCTAACCAGAAACAGCCAAGCTTATCTTTATTTGAATTTGAGACAGGCGTTCATTTTTCAGTTGCTTATTCAGTAACTTCCTGCATGATTATAGATTCACGATGGTTGCATTCAGTAAAAAACAAATAGATAAGTTGTTTTATAATTTTAATTTTTGCTTTATCACATCCAAAGCCAAACTAGAGACAGATCTTGTTCATTAAGTTTAGCTATTTCTAAACAGCTCAAGTAGGTTAAACCTAAATTTATATTAAATACTAAGAGGCCCATATGATTGGGCCTCTTAGTATTATACAGCTATTAATTTGAATTAAAGTGACTTGTGTGGGAAATATGGCCCACTAACAAACTTAACAAATGTATGGCCTAGAGTATATACCCACTTCCAAATTATTAAATTAATAAATAGTACAATTAATGTAACTACGACATTCCAATATGCTCCTATCACTATAACTAAATCATCTGTATCAAGCCACCCAATAAGTGAGCCTTCACTCATCGTGTCTGTCAACTTGGACATTAACATTTCCGGATTAACAGACGAAAAGACATCACTGACTTCCAATAATGAAGCGATTGCTACAATACCAATATTGCTAAATTCACTGAAAGAACTTAAAATCCCACCAGCATCACCCCAAACATTACTACCGACCCCTAAATTAATTGAAGTAAGCCACGTAATTGTATATCCAATTGCGCTAAATAAAGCTATAAGTGCAGCAATATATCCAGCCGCACGTATTAAGGCTAAAGGAACATCTCGAATTAAAAGCTCTAACATATTCCCTCTAGAACTTGCAATTTCATTCCCTGCGAACCTTACCACGTTGACTAGCGGGATGAGGGCATAAAGCCAGAAAAACAAAGCCAACAAATAACCAACAGAGCCTAGAAACCCGTCCCCTGTGTTAAACACCCTCATATCCTGTTCAAACACTAATTCTCCTGTTTCTTCATCAATCTCCTGATTAAATTGTAAATTACCGTCATTGTCTTCTAATTGAACTTGTATATATTTCCCAGTACCCTCAACAAGTCGACCCTCATTATATTCTCTTTCTACATACTCTTCAACCATAACAGGGCTATCCATATCAAAAATAGGATCTCCGTTTTGTGTGTCTATTAAGTAATTTAATCCACCCAAAAAGGCACCTAACATTAGCCCAAGAGCCAAGAGCTTAAAAAGTGTCTTAATCCAATTTGGGATAGCGCTTTCAGAATTTTCAACTATAGAATTCCAATTGTTCAGGGGTAGTTTTTCATTAACCATTTGCGGTAGATCCAGCAATTTGTTTAAAT
>OJEY01000130.1_pt1 | contig 13529 bp, 15 predicted proteins | sample 1593981 | NCBI WGS metagenome assembly OJEY01 (sample SAMN05416706, study PRJEB24817) | seawater metagenome | isolation source: Sea water | place: Canada:Atlantic | collected 2013-07 | reverse complement strand
TCTACACTATCCTCTTCGTCGGCAGCGTCAGATGTGTATAAGAGACAGTACTATTTCAGGAACTGACAGCGCATTATTTGATATCACATCTGCAGGAGGAGTTATTACATTTAAAGCCGCTCCAGATTTCGAAGTTCCTGCTGATGAAAATGCTGACAACGTTTATATGGTAGTGGCTCAGGTCAGTGATGGATCATTAAGTGCTTCAGGTAATTTTACGGTAGCTGTTACTAATGATACCTCTGATGATCGAGTTGATTCGGCTTGGGATGGAACTATTATTAAAGATGGTACGTATTCTCCAGCTTTTGATAAACATGCAATTGTTCATAATATTGTTGTAGCCGCCTTTCCAGATGTTAGTGATGAATTTCTGACTCATGCTACAAACATACTTGATAGAATGCTTCAAAAGGATGCTGTAACCGATGACACAAGACGTGATTTGCTATTGAGTAATTTTTCAAGATATAAATTTCTCCAGCGCATTGGTTCGATTGGTCCAGACAATTACCCTGATGGTAACCCGGGGCTTGACGCTATTAATAATGAATATGAGGTTGTAGATTTTATCTGGGAGATAGAGCTTAACGACGAAATAAGAGGAAAAACTCAAGTCCAAGCAAATGCTCAGCAAATCAATGAAATAGTAGAGCATCTTCTGCATACAGTTACCAATGGCTTTAATAAAACCTTTAATTCTTGGGATTATCAAAATCAATCATCAGCATTAAACCTAGCAATGGCAGAGGCTATCGATGGAAATTACTATGATGTACAGAGCTATGAGGAAATAAGAGACAAGGGAGATCTAGAGGGATATAAGAACATCACTGCTCAGGAATTTATATATTGGGTGATTCTAACAGGATGGGATTTAAAAACTCCATACAAACCAAATACTGCTCCTGAATGGTACGTAGAAAATTCAGAAGAACTTCAAACTAAGCTTCCTCTGGCCTACGAATTATTTATCAATGAAGTTAATGGAGTTTTAGTAAATCCAACTAAAGAATACTTAGATGGATTAACATTTTCAAAAATTATATTGCCAACACGTGAGACAGTTCAAGTTTCTATTGAAGCCAATAACTCTGGGTCAGGAAATGTGTATGTTATTGATGGGGTTCAAAATAAATCATTAACATTAAAAATTGGAACTACCTACGAATTTGACCATTCAACCAGTCATCCTCTAAGATTTTCTACAACTTCTGATGGAACTCATGGAGGTGGAGCCGAGTACACAACCGGAGTAACGACCTCATCTGGATCTACTGTGATTGAAGTAACCGCAAATACAGCAACATCACTGTATTACTATTGCTCAATTCATTCAGGTATGGGCGGAACTATTTCGGTTACAAATTGATATTTACTGGCTAAATTTTCTTAAATTTTTAGCCAGTTTTTTTTAGTGTTAAAATAAGCTGCAACCTTATAATCACTTTTGTGAAAGCTATTAATACATTTAACTCAAGCCAAAGACTGGTAATTAAGATTGGTTCTTCTCTGTTGACGAACTCTAAGGGCGGGGTTAATAAATCTGTCTTGAAAAATGTTGTGGCTGATATTGTTTGGCTTCTAAATAAAAAGAAGGATGTGATTGTTGTTTCCTCAGGAGCTATCGCGCTTGGTAGAGGAAAGTTAAAACTTAAGTCAGAACTTACATTAAATGAGTCTCAGGCAGTTGCAGCAACAGGTCAGATTGAGCTGATGGCAGCATGGCAGTCAGAGTTTAAGAAGCACAAGCTTCAGGTTGCTCAAATTCTTCTCTCGCCCTCTGATGCAGAGAATAAAAAATCATCTAAGAATGCTATAGCCACTATTGAGAATCTATTAATGTTTGGATGTGTGCCAATCATCAATGAGAATGATACAACCTCAACCGACGAAATAAAGTTTGGCGATAACGATATTCTCGCTGCCAAAATTTCTAAGCTTGTCAGTGCCGATCATCTAATTCTTCTATCGAATATTGATGGTCTTTACAGTGAGCCGCCAAAGAATCAAAAAAATGATATTTTAATAACTGAAGTTAAAAGTATTACTAAGAAGATTGAGTCCATGGCCGGAACAGCATCCAAGCTTGGTAAAGGCGGCATGGTTTCTAAGATTAAGGCAGCCGAGATATGTATGAAGTCTAAATGCTCAGTCATTATTACTTCAGGACTAAAGAAAGACCCTATTAAGAGTCTTTCAAGAACAACAACCAAAGCAACAAGGTTTATAGCTAAGTCATGAGCACAATAGAACAGATAGTCAATCAAATTGGTATTCAGGCCAAAGTAGCATCCAAGGAACTTGCTAGAATTTCTGGAGCAAAGAAAAATGAAGCTCTTTTAGCTATGGCAAAACATATCCTAGCTAACGAAAAAATAATTATTACCTCCAACGAAAAGGATATTAAAAATGCAAAGCAAAAAGGACTGTCTGAGTCATTTATAGATAGACTTAAACTGGATAGTGAAAGCATTAACTCTATTGCAAACACTCTTAAGGATATTGCTTCCTTTGAAGATCCTGTTGGCAAAGTACTTGCAAATTGGACAAGACCCAACGGTCTTCAAATATCACGAGTCTCTACTCCGCTTGGGGTTATAGGTATTATTTATGAGAGCAGGCCCAATGTAACAGCCGATGCCGGAGCTCTGTGTCTTAAATCGGGAAATGCCTCAATACTTAGAGGTGGGTCTGATAGCCTTCATTCCAGCCTAGCCATCCATGCATGCCTTGTTAAAGGGCTAAAGGAAGCAGGTATTTCTGAACATGCCATTCAAATAATTAATGATACTGATAGGGAGGTGGTAAAGCTAATGCTCCAAGGTATTAATAAATCCATAGATGTCATAGTTCCTAGGGGAGGTAAAAGCTTAGTAGCTGAAGTTGAAAAAGAAGCAAAGGTACCTGTCTTTGGACACCTAGAGGGTATTTGTCATATCTATGTAGACAAGGAAGCAGACGAGGATAAGTCAGTTAACGTTTGTCTTAATGCAAAAATGCGAAGGCCTGGGATCTGCGGAGCAGTTGAAACAATCCTTATTCATAAAGATATAGCTAATTCTTTCGTACCAATAATAGTTAATACCCTCTCAACTCAAGGTTGTGAAGTTCGTGGATGTAAGCTATCGCAATTACTATCAGATCAAGTTCTTCCTGCTACCGAAGAAGACTGGAGCACAGAGTACTTGCTGCCAATTGTAAGTATTAAAATTGCTGAATCTACTGATGATGCCGTGAGTCATATTGAGCAATTCTCTACAGGCCATACTGAGTCGATTATGACCGAGAATCTAAACACAGCCTCATACTTTCAAAACACCATCGATAGCGCTATTGTTATGCACAATACATCAACCCAGTTTGCTGATGGAGGGGAATTCGGTCTTGGTGGTGAAATTGGTATTGCAACCGGCAAGTTTCATGCAAGGGGCCCTGTAGGAATAGAGCAATTAACAAGCTTTAAATATCTAGTAAACGGCAACGGACATATTAGATCTTAATTTCGTGCTTAAGAATTTTTATTGAATCTGATTAGGTTTTTGGCTAGTTTTTTTGAAAACCTTTTGAATATTTTTAAAGATTTTACTAAATTGTCACTCTCTTCCTCTTCTGCAAGAGAGTAACCATCCCAATAGGTAATTTTATATATATTTGCTGTTTCGGTAATTTCTATTGATGCTGCATCTTGGTTAGTCGCATCATCATGCTGAATAATAACTGAAGTGTCATTGAGAACAATAGATGTGTTGGGTATGTCAGAAAAGATAGACTTAAATAAGTTCTCTATCTTGAAGTGGCTACTTTTTATATTTGTGCTGATCATAGGAATGGTGTCTGCCCACCTGGCCGAACTCTCTTAGGCCAACATGCTTAGTCTTTCTTCCGCTAGCCCTCTTTCTCCAGAGCGTATAGCTATTCTTCTTAAGGTTTTCACGCATAAGATCTTCTACCTGATTCTGATTAAGGCCGTAAGTAGCTTCTATGGCATCAAAGGGAGTTCTGTCCTCCCAGGCCATTTCAATAATTCTGGATATGTCTGATTCTTGAAGGCTAATAATTTTTAAGCAAGTTAACCTTTTAACTTACTTACCTCAGCTTCAAGCTCAGCAATTCTTCTTTTCATAGGCTCAAGTTCTTCTTTTTTTACAAATCCAGACTCTTTTAAGAACTTTTCAAGAGCCGGCTTCATCATCTTTTCCATATTCTTGGCATCTTTCATCATAGCGAATGGATTCATACAAACATCTCCTTAATATTGTTTAAGTCTTAACCTAATTTATGTCCTGCTGTTTTTACAAGCCCGCCATCAGAGGTAATCGTTTCACCGACTGTGTAAGCACCTGCTCTAGAACATAAGAAAATTGCAAGACCAGCCATGTCCTCTGGTGTTCCGACTCTGCCTCTTGGATTTGCATCTGCGATTCCCGAGTAATCAGAATTAACAGCAGAGCCAAGCATTGCACTCTTATATGGGCCTGGAGCAATAGCATTAACCAATATATCTTCTTTAACTAGCTTGTTAGCTAGTACTCTTGTTAGGTGATGAACAGCTGCCTTTGAAGTACTGTAAGAATATGTCTCAAAAGCCGGGACATTCAGCCCATCAATAGAGCCTATATTGATAACTCTTGAAGGATCTTCATTCGTTGCGTTTGTTTTTAACAGTGATTTTAGTTTTTGAGTTAAGAAGAAAATACTCTTTACATTAAGATCCATAACTTTATCCCAACCCGTCTCAGAAAAATCTTCAAGAGGCTCTCCCCATGCAGCTCCAGCGTTGTTGATTAGGAAGTCTATGCCCTCTTCTTTCTCTGCTAATTGCTGAGCAAAATATTCAATACCTTCCATGGAGCTTAAATCGCATGGAATGGCAATACACTCACCACCGTATTTCTCACTAAGTTCTTGAGCTTTTTGAATTAATGGGAGTTCTTTTCTTGCAGATATATAAACTTTTGCACCATTTGCTAAAAAACCAGCGGTAATCATTTCGCCAATACCTCTTGAGCCTCCAGTCACTACTGCTATCTTTCCTTTAACGCTAAATAAATTATTAATTTCCATTTTTAAAGTTCCTATATGTTTTTTTGATTATTATATATCGTATCTTTTATAACTGAACAAATTATATATATACCCTATCAAGCAATGTAGAATGGGTTATGATTTTTTCACTGTCTAGCTTAGTAATATCTCTTGCAGTCCTTGTATGGGGTGCGGATAAGTTTGTTGAAAGCTCATCTCTTGTAGCCAAAAAGCTTGGATTAAGTGAGCTTACAATAGGGTTAACTATTGTTGCATTGGGAACATCTGCTCCTGAGATCTTTGTTGGTATATCTTCGGTTCTTAATGGGAGTGAGGCCTTGGCAATGGGAACTGTTATTGGATCTAATATATCTAATATGGCTCTTATATTTGGCGTTTCTTGTATTGGCATAACCCTTATTCCATCTAAAACTTCTATTGTCCAATTTGTACCCCTTATTATAGGAACGGTAATTTTGGGAATAAGCCTGGCTGATTTAACAATTACCAGCAATGAAAGCTGGGGGTTCTTATTTGTATTTGCTCTATTTTTATTTATTACCTATAAGTTTAGAACGCCTCATCAAGAAATAGTTGAAGATATAGATGATACAAAAATTGGATCAACTCTGGCCTTTTTAGTTATAGGGCTCCTCGCATTAATCGGGGGCTCAAACTTTGCAGTTGTTCATGCTGAAGCAATAGCGCTTATGTTGAATGTTCCAGAGCTAATAATAGGACTAACTATTATTGCCATTGGAACCAGCCTGCCAGAACTGGCGGCCACTATTTCAGCGATAGCGAAAAATAAAAACGACATGGTTATTGGTAATGTCATTGGCTCCAATGTAATGAACATAGCCTTGGTAGTCCCAATAATAGGCTTCTTTTCAAATGCTAAGTTTGATTCAACAATACTCTTTAGAGACTATTTTGTTATGGCGGTTGTAACCGTGCTTTTTGTAATTATTGCTGTGACCTACTCTTCAAAAAGAATTAAGATCAACCTAATTAGATTGTTTGGCTGTATTTTTGTTCTTGGCTATTTGGGATATATTCTAAGCCTCAGCAATCTTATCTAGATTTCTAAAATATAATAAAAAGCCTACACCTATTACGAAGGCACATATCTCAAATACAAAAAAGCTATTATAGAATCCTGGGGTTGAGGGTATTAAGGAAAATATAACTCTTCCAGAGGCAATAGCTCCCACTAAAAATGTTATAAATTTGATAGCAAAAAGGCCTATGCTCTCTTTGAATATTCCAACTATACACATGATTCCGATCCACAAATTAAGACCGCCGTACAAGCCAGCAATTTCAGAATAACCAATTTCTGAAGCTACACTTAGTCCAACAATTTCTAAAAATGGGGTAGTTTCTATTTCAGAAGATAAAAGAATAGGATCAAAAATGGCCCAAACTCCAATTAAAAAATATACCAAACCCATAAACAGTAAATACAATCTTAATAACCAAATCATTGAATATCTCCCTATATAATAATATTGCAAAGAGATTTAACTAAGCAGACAATAACAATCAAAATCAGTAATAACTATTATGCTAAAGTCTTTAACTAAATTTCTATCACTATCATATCTATTTTTTATTTGTATGAACATAAATGCTGAATATTTAAAACTCACATCCGATGATGTTCTAAAAACACCCCTTCCTCTTCCATACAATGGTGTGGTTTATAAAGAATCAGAAGTTGATACTTTTATAAATGATGCAATCGAGAACTCAAAGCAGCCTATTGTTATATTTGGAGGTAATTGGTGTCCTGATTGCAGAATTTTAGACGGGACTTTAAAAATGCCATCGATTGAAAGCTTTTTAGAATCGCATTATAGGATTCTTCATATAGACGTAGGTCGATACGACATTAATATGAATCTTATGGATTACTTCGGTATAGCAAAGGAAAAAGGGGTTCCTAGAGTTCTTGTATTCGACATGAGTAAAAACATTATCAATAGTTCGACAACTAAAGAATGGACTACTGCAAGAGACAGAAAGGAACAAGAAATATTCAATTACTTCCAGGACCTAGTTGAAAAAATCTAGTACCTAAAGTGCTTTATTTCTTCGCCGCTTTTACCTATCTCTGTCATGGCTTTTATCCCAATCTCTAGATGAAGGTCAACCCATTTCTTAGTAACCTTCTTATCTGATTCTTCCGTCTTTACTCCATCAGGGGTAACAGGCACATCTGATACTAATAATAGCGCCCCTCTTGCGATTTCATTGTAATGACCAACGGTAAATACAGTGGCCGTTTCCATATCGACTCCGATAGCTGTAGTAAGCTTCAGCCTTTTCTTAAATTGCTTATCATGCTCCCAAACTCTTCTATTAGTAGTAAAGATAACTCCAGTTCTATAGCTGCTTTCTTTTTCAATAATAATATCTGAAACAAATTTATGTAACTTAAATGATGGGAGTGCTGGGACTTCTGGGGGAAAATAATCGTTCGAAGTACCGTCTCCCCTGATTGCACCAATTGGTAATATAAAATTACCTATTTCTGACGAATCCTTCAAACCTCCACATTTTCCTAAAAATAATACGCCTTTAGGCTGAACTGCTACCAGTAAATCCATTATTGTTGCAGCGTTAGGTGACCCAATACCATAATTGATAATAGTTAAACCATCATCGTTTGTTGCAGCTTGCATTGCCCTGCCCTCGCCGTAAATTTCTACAGAAAATCTTTCAGCGAATTTCTCTACATAATCTTTGAAGTTGGTGATAAGAATATAATCACCGAATTTTTCTAATGGCATTCCTGTATATCTTGGAAGCCAGTTTATTGCTATTTCTAATTTTGTTTCCATCCACCATTATACAATAAAACTATATGAACGTTAGTATTCAAAGTCTCTGCCTGAATAACTTGTATGAAATGAGTAGGTTATAGATAGTTTTTTATCCTAGCTTCCAAAGCATAAAACTCACACTATTATTAGGATTCTTGATAGTATTAATGAAGTATGAATGAAATGAACCGTACAAAAGAGTACATGGAGTTACTAAATGTAGCTAAAGAAAATATAGGCAATACCGCCTATGTAACCATATTTTTATTTTTATTTACCTCAGCTTCAGTAATAGGACTGCAAATACTTTTTATTAACAATATTTTACCTTATTGGGCTCACTTGATAATAAGCAGCTATCTATTTTATTGCATGTACACTCCGCTTCATGAAGCCATTCATGGGAATATTTCTGGTAAAAATAAAAAGCTAACATTATTAAATAACGTTATTGGCTCCCTCTCAGCTTATTTTTACCTTCACAGCTATACGCAACATAAATGGAGTCACCTAAGACATCATAAATACGCCAATGATCCTAGATTAGATCCTGATTACATTATCAAAGGCTCTAACTGGGGGTCTATTATACTTAGAAGCTTTTTTCTTCTACTTATTAAAGATTTTTTTTACGCCCCTCGAGATGAAATAAAGAATGAACCCGGAACAAGAAGGGCTATGAATATTGGGTCTTTTGAAAGTTTAATGCCAATAGTTTTAATAATAATTCTAACTAACTACCTGAATCTTCCTTGGTATCATTTTATTATTAGCTACGTCATTCCATTACTGTTTGCTGTGACCTTATTGGGAGTTTTCTTTGACTACCTTGTTCATATGCCACATAAATCAAATGAAAAATTTGGTGACACGAATGTGATTAGAATAAAGAGTTGGCTGGACTATCCCATGACTATGATATGGCTATTTCAGAACTATCATGGAATACATCATTTATTTCCTAGGATTCCTTTTTATAGGTATAAAAAAGTATTTGTGGCTAGTGAAAAAAATTTAGAAAAACTTGGTCTTCCAATATTTACCATTGGTAAAAATAAATAGATCTGCTGGGTTCAGAATGATCTGGCTGCTTAAGTCAAACTAAAGAGAATACAGATCAAGAATAACTATTAGCCGAAAGGCACAACTCTAGACTTACCACTTCTTTTAATGATTCTAACTTTTTGATTTTTTTCAAAGTTATAAGAACTTACTTCTTGAATTATAGATATCATCTTTCCGGCTTCTGTTTCTATCAAAAGTTCAATGGCATCTTTTTTTGTCATACTAGATCCAACACTCGAACCGATTGCAGAACCAACCAAACCTCCAATCAGCGAAGCTATATCTGATTCAGTATCAGAATCAGTCACTCCTTTACCAGCGACTCCGCCTATCAGAGCACCAGCAGCGGCTCCTACAGCCCTATCTCCCTCAATGGTTACTTTATTAATATCTATAATATTTCCTACAATTACATAACTTTGCTTTTGAGCATCTGACCTGCTTACAACATCGGGCTTATATTCAGTATTTACACACCCAACAGTGGAAATTAAAGCTATAAATAAGTAGAAATATTGATTTTTCATTGTTGATTGTCCGTAAGTTTAAAATTCTTTTTAAGGTCCATGGTGATGATATATAAATCTCTATTTTTTTCAAATCCATCTAAAAGGTTAACTTTATGAATTTTCTTATTATATATAGACTCAATAATTTTAACTCTATCTCCCTTGTTAAGCCTAACCAGATTTCTAGAGTCTGTAGTTGAAAATTCATCCCAGTCATTAAAGTTTCTGGCTCGAAAGGTATTTATTGCATCATTTGGCATGTAATAAAGCACCTCACTATTAGTCGGTGACATCTTGCTACTTCTTTTGTGCAAAGACCATATCTGATCTGCAGCTACATCTATATTTACTTTTTCTTCAGATGAAGATGTATACATGGAAGATGTAATTAGGAGGCTTAATATATATTTATTCATAACAGTTTTGACATGAAAAGTTGTTAAAAGTTCTATCATTATTCTAACTGATTTGAAGATAATAAATAAAAATAACTTGAAATAGCTAAATTTATCCTTAAATAAGTCTAGTAGAAGATGCCATTTGGGTCTTCGTTTATTAACAGGCATGCCTTCGGGGTGCATTTAAATTAGTCGCTTATAGGAGGACTACTATGATACTTAACTTTACAGATCCCTTTTTCACTACCCGTGTTTTAGGTTTTGAACCACTATTTGATAGATTGCAAAGATTGTCTGAAACATCAGATCGATCTTCGGGCTATCCACCTTACAACATCAGAAAAGATGGCAATCATTTTGCTATTGAAGTTGCTGTAGCAGGTTTATCAAAAGAAGATATACAGATCGAACTTTCCGACAGCGTACTGTCAGTTAGTTACGATGGACCAAAGACAGAGACAGCCAATGAAGGCAGTGGAGTTGTTTACCAAGGAATAGCTCAAAGAGCATTTAAACAACAGTTTACTCTAGCAGAGGATGTCGTTGTTCAGGGCGCAGAACTCGTTAATGGTCTATTAATCGTCAATCTGGAAAAAATAATTCCAGAAGAAAAGAAAGCTAGAATGATTGAGATTAAAACTCCCAAAAAACTTTCTAGTAAGTAAATTTATAAAAAGCTATATAGGGGTGCATTTAGCACCCCTATTTTTTTTAGTAAGGTAAAATGTACAAATGAAATTATTAAGACTATCTCTATTTTTACTTTTTTCTAGTTTTACATTTGCAGAGCCTGTAAATACAGGACATGCGAAAGTATCTCTAGTAACTGACTATATCTATTCATCTGATAATTCAGAGATGATAGTTGGCATAAAAATGGATATGCAAAAACATTGGCATACTTACTGGAAAAATCCTGGAGATTCAGGAGGTCCGGTTAAGGTTGACTGGCAGCTACCCAAAGGAGTAACTGTTAGCGATGTGAATTGGCCAGCACCAGAACTTATTCCCTACCCTCCTTTAATGACATATGGGTATGAAGACTTTGTTATATTTCCTTTTAAGTTAACTATTCCAAAAGGTCTTGATCAATTTGATATTGTTGCCGATGTTGATTTTTTAATATGTGATGATATTTGCGTTCCAGAAAAAGCAACATTAAAAAATTCCTTAAATTCTTTAGATATTGATTCAAGATTAACTGACTGGATCTTAAGGGTTCCCAGCATAGCGCTCCCTGTCATATCTGAAATAAATAATAATTACTTAGAATTAAGGTTTTCGAATAACAATCAAATTAAATCTATTAATTTTTTTATTGAGGATGAAAACATTGTTAGCTATTCAGGCAAACAAATTCTAATAAAGGAAGAAAACAATTGGTTACTCAAAGTTCCCTTAGAGCAAGGATCTGAGATCAATAAAGATATAAGCGGCGTACTTGTTATTAATGATGATGAAATTTTTACTGTTAATGCTGAAATGCCCCAGACCAGTAATTCTATTAGTGTTCTCCAAGCAATTCTTTTTGCTTTCCTTGGGGGGCTTATTCTTAATCTAATGCCCTGCGTATTTCCTATAATTTCTTTGAAGGTATTGAGCTTTATATCAATGGGTGGTGAATCACAAAATGAAATTCGTAAACATGCTCTCACATTCTGCTTGGGTGTGATACTTTCTTTTGTTCTAGTGGCTGTTGCTCTTCTGGCACTGCGACAGACAGGTACTTTTGTAGGATGGGGTTTTCAACTTCAATCACCAATAGTTGTTGGTACTTTAAGTATGCTGATGTTTTTTATTGGATTAATTTTACTAACAGATATTAATATTGGATCTTCACTAACAAGACTTGGAAATGTTTCGGTAAATAATACAGGTTATACGAGCTCCTTCTTGACTGGTGTGTTGGCTGTAATTGTGGCTTCTCCCTGCACTGCTCCATTTATGGGCGCAGCAATTGGGTATGCACTCATTCAACCCTCTGCTGTTACATTGCCAATATTTTTATCTCTAGGAATTGGGTTCTCTATGCCCTACTTACTTCTCGCAATTAAACCTGATTTAATTTCAAAAATGCCGAAGCCTGGGCGTTGGATGGAGTCATTAAAAGAATTCTTTGCATTTCCAATGTTTGCAACAGCATTGTGGTTAGTTTGGGTTTTTAGTATTCAGACAAGTTCAGATGCCTTGATAGGACTGCTTATTATTTTTCTTGTTATTGGTTTACTTACATGGCTCTTCACTAAAACTACTAATAACACTTCAAAGCTTCTGATCCTAGTAATTGGTATTATTGCTGTAGGTTATCAAACAACCTCTTTTGCAAGTATTGATACTAAACTTGGCAGTCCTGATACAGAATCGGGCGATATTCGTTGGAGTAAGGATACTGAGAAAGATTTTCAGTCCAATGAGCAAGCCTATCTAATAAACTTTACAGCAGCCTGGTGCATAACATGTCAGGCTAATGACAAAGTTGCCCTATCAAGACCAAGCGTAAAAAAATTCCTTAGTGATAATAATATTGAGTATGTGATTGCTGATTGGACTAATAGAAATCAAGAAATACTAGATGTTCTATCTAAGTATGGAAGAAGTGGAGTTCCTCTTTATGTTTACTGGAAACCTGGAATGAGTGAATCTAAAGTTCTACCTGCAATTCTTACAGAACAAATTGTTATAGATAGGATTAGTTCTTAGCTAAATCTCTTAGTAACATTTTTTGAGAAAAGTGTTAAAAAATTCTAAATATCTTTATAATCTCACAAGTTGATATTAACTATTAACGTGTGAAGGAAATATTAATAATTTTTGTAGGGATAAATTATGAATGACCAACCTTTTGAAATATTTGGCGGAGTGCACATTTTTTCATTGCTAATTATAGTTTTGATGACTGTTTGGCTCTCTCTGGTTTATAAAGATCGAACTGATGGTCAAAAATCAGGCATGGCAAAGATCCTAGCCTATATTTTAATAGCACACATAGCCTCATCGCCCATCAAAGATCTTTTTATACTAGAGAACCCATATAGCTGGAAAGAGGTGCTCCCATTGCACATGTGTGATCTCTCTGAGGTTTTTATGGCATGGTTCCTTTTAGGCGGACCAAAGTTATTGTATAAATGTGCTTTCTTTTGGGGTATTGGAGGAGCTACTATGGCTCTAATAACTCCAGATGTTTATTTTTATGACTTGGAATATTTATATTTCTTCATTGGTCATGGAGCTATAATTCTAACAATCATTTATGCAAGTGTTGTCTTGGGCAATCGTCCGTACTTTAAAGATATTTTAACGGTCTCGGCAATTACTATTTTTATTCTCCTGCCTATGATTTATGTTATAAATCTTATTCTTGGGGAGCCTGCTAATTATTGGTATTTACTGACCAAGCCAATAGGTGCAAATATAATGGATCTTTTTCCGGAACCACCTCTCCATATTTTTTATACGATTCCTATAGCAACAGTTGTATTCTTTTTAATCTATCTTCCATATGCAATAAAGGATAGGCTTAATAGATAAGGTATGGGGATTTTGCTTAAAAGTACTAAATCGCTATAAAATAGTCATATATTTTAATAAGAGTAACACCTATGGATAGTTTTTTAGTTTTAGTTGCGGATGTTTGGAATACTGGATTTTTAGGGATTAACCTAGGATCATTACTGTCTCTTATACACATCTGACGCTGCCGA
>OJEY01000124.1_pt1 | contig 14079 bp, 2 predicted proteins | sample 1593981 | NCBI WGS metagenome assembly OJEY01 (sample SAMN05416706, study PRJEB24817) | seawater metagenome | isolation source: Sea water | place: Canada:Atlantic | collected 2013-07 | reverse complement strand
TATTGTTATCTCTTTTCGCTTATCCATTGAGATCAACATGTGATTTCAACAAATCTGACATCATCACAGATGAAGATGAACATTCCTTCACTGTGATCCAGACCTGTCCGATCTTCAATGACCTGGAACAACTGACGAGACTTGCCATATGGAGCAGTCCCAGACTAGCCAGGCCCTATTCTGTTGACTTTACCATGCCAGAACTCAGTCACATGCTGGTGATTTTTACATCTGAAGAAACTTTCCCCGAAAAGGGGGGGACAAGTTTGATTGAAAAGATTCACCAGCTTGACACATGGAATCAAGCGATGCCTACATTTCTCCTACATGCACATTTGGAGTTCCTATTCCATAATCAAGAGCCTTACAACCTCTTTCGATTGGCAAAGAAAATATTCATTAGACCAGACAACATCACTGGATGTTTTGAATCGACCACCTACATGAATACGCTCTTTCCCCTACCTGATAGAAGTAAAAAGCCAGAGCTCAGTCCCCCAACCCAGAACATATCTATCTGTTCGCATCCTGAGCTCCACCTAATCCCAGTTAGCCCTGCGATGAACGGCACTGCCATCGCTAACGAATGCTACACTGTGTTTTCGCAGTTCACCTGTCGGGAAAACAACCTCTTGGTCCCGAGGAGCGCATCGTTGCTGCTCGCGACACACCCTACACTTAGGTCCTTATCGAGTATTGAGGAATATCGATGTCAGGTCAGTGAAGGGAGGACACGCTATGATTGTTTGAAGGAGATAGAGATAACTATTATGCAGGTTGTAACAAGGGATTACAATCAAATGTCCGATATCATCAGTGCCAATGGAATTAACGAAAGTGTGAATGGAAATGTCGGCGAAATCAGAACACACTATGAGTCTCACATGTCAACAGTGAAATCTCATAAATGCGTTGAAGACAAATTGGTGACAAATTATCAAATGTTGGAGAAGACAAGCGGTGACGGGTGGAATATTACATCTGTTAACGAGTTCCCAGTAACGTGGTCGCAGGATTTTGCGATCAACCCACATGACTGGAATCGAACGAAGATAGTAATGTACAACTTTGATGATGATGATAAAATATTTATGACTGCAACAGATGAACGCGTATCCCAAAGCGCTGCTGAAGCAGATTCCAAAGGAGCTCAAATAGATGCGTTAAGCAGTCCGGTGGCTCAAATTGAGGCTTCGCGCAACCTACGAGATGCAGAGGCAAACGAAGCTATCGCCATGACTAGGCGTGCGATGAGTGGACAATTGAGAAACTTTGGCAAGCGTGTATCAAATCTCTTTTCTCCGAACGAGAAAAGAAGTGCTCGCGAGAAGACAACGGAGCCAACCTCATTTGTCCATGATGGCGTGATCACCCCTCCTGGTTCGACGTTCAAAGCTATCAAGTCAGCAGTTGAAAAAGCAGACCAAACACTCAAAGATGTGACAGAAGGGGGGACATGCGAAGGCGTTTGGAATGAACAAGCTGAGACAGTACCATTGGATGATCAAGCACCAGTCTCGACTACACGTCTGAGTGCTCTCACGGACGAGTGGATTCCTACTCGTTCAAAAGAGTTCCTACGGAGTCGTGCACCGGACGATGGCGGTACTACTGACGACGATCCTATGGTGTTCCAGCGCTCTCAGGTGCAGCACAAACTGCTTTATAGTCCGCCTAATCCTGGGTCCAAGAAGCGTTTGATGATGGGGTCTAAGCGAGTCCTCCTGAACGACTCTGACGAATTATCGTCGCTTGGAGCTTACTCGCACAACACATACGACTGTGAACGGTTTAACAACCCAGACGCCCACCCACGTCATTCTCGTATGGTCAAGAGCGACGCAACTTACCCACATGACGTAAATCAAGCTTCACATATGGAGTCGAGGAGACGGGCCACATGGGTAGCGATGGCAGAGAACCGTGACACTGGGCAATCAGACGCCGCCAGTCGTCACACGGCACCAAAAGGGGGTTCAAGTGGCGTCGACGAATGGGGATCAGATCATCAATCAGCACCAGGACGTCGTCGACATAGGAACAAGCACTACGGACTTGGAGGGCCTGCATCGCGCAAGTCAAGGTTATACGAGTTAGGACAGGCTGAAATGTTGAACATGCGCAAAGAGGTAGCTGAGACGGCCAATGCAACCAATATCCAAACACTGATGGATAAAGTAGCATCTCTCGAAAGTCGTGCGCTCAGGCTAACGGATCAGCAAACTCCTCGTCCTCAACCCCATGTACATACCCATGTACCTCCTGACGAAAAAGAGGGCAGTATACGGACAGAGATACCATACCAGACACAAAAGCTGACTCCTCAACCGCCTCCCATTTCAACCAACCAAACTCATAGTGGCAATCTCACCAACCCTCTGCCAACGCAACGTTCGTGGGGGCGAGGTCGCGGTGGTCAGTTAGGTGGGCGTGGAAGCAAGGGAGGCGGTGGTCGTCCTCAGGTGGCGAATTCAGTGATGAAAGGCGGGCAAATCACCATAAGCAGTCGAGAGATGGTACATGTTGCTGCAGAAACAACATCAAACCGGACTGATTCCCAAGGAAGTCTTGGTGGCTCACATGGCGACGAGAAGTTAAAGGGAATGCCACCAGGGACTCGAGACGGAGGGAATAGTCAGTTCCCACCCAATGGTGTTCCTCCTGAGCCAGAACACAGTAGTGGTGGATTCCACGCACCGAACGGCGATGGTGATTCGGGAAACTATGGCGAAGGCTATAGTGGTAGGCGCTCGCCTGGGGATGGCATAGGCGGAGGCCGAGGTGGGAGTGGCGCAGGTCATGGTGGTGGAGATGACGACGGTAGCCACAATGGTGGTAGAGGTCATGGTAACAACCATTCTCCTGGAGGTGGAGGCGTCGGCGGCCATGGTGGGGGTGGTGGAGACCATGGTGGTTCTCCTCCTACACCGCATCCGATGCCGCCGCCCCCACCAGCAGCTCGCGTGGATTTCTGGTCACTACTCTGGTGTGAAATTCGAAACTCTTATCCAGTGCACCTACAAGGGTCGTGCATGACATGGTTTCGAGAAACATTCCAGCCTCCGATCCACGCCATCAACATCGGCAGTGAATACACGCAGATATCAGCACAGCAACTGAATGCTCAGCGAATTCACTTCAAGAAAACCGTGGACCAGGTGGTTGCGCTGATCATGAAGGATAGTGTGGTCGTAAACTTGATGAAGAAGATAGCCGGCATACTGGCAAGCCGTCACAACCTATCTCTCCACAAGACATTCTTCTCTGAGTTCGCCCGACAACTAGACGAATTAATGGGCAACGTCACAGGGGAGATAGGTTCGCTCGAACTATCGTTGGATGGTGTCGATGCTTTCATGGCACACCATCGCAGCCAAGTGTTTGTCACCGAGGGATCCAAACGTACTGATGAGTTTGTGGTTATCAATCGTGTGCAAGTGCCAGACATTCGCTCAGCTGATCAGACGATGACGACCTTCGAGACTATTGAAGGTATCAACGACACTCCTGAGCACGTGACCAGAGTCACCGACGTGTTGGATCGAGCCTTGTGTGCATATGTGAATCTCACTTTTGCCAAAGTGGGAGATCTTGGCCGTATCTTTCATAGCACCGACCACACATCGAGGCGTCAATACATCGCTTCAGCCTCCTTACATGCGCTGGAACTGTTCGAACGTACTTCAAGCGTATACGGTCAGATACTGTTTTCAGTCATCCAGAAAGCCGCGGCATACAAATCAAGTCAATCCAGGCTGAAAAGTCTCTCGATGCGAATGACCAAATTGGGAGGATGCGGTGTGCGGAACACGCCAGTCACGGTAGACACTGCTTCCGGTGCTCTCGGAGCTGGATCGACGTTCTTTGGAGTTCAAGACAGAGCTCGAATCTTGGTGCTTGGTATCTCGTCCGTCTATAACGACGCTCCACAGACCATGAACCTTCTCGAAGTGGGACTTGCAGTCGAGCCGATCATCAATGGCGTCATACATGCTCAATCCGGAGAAGACCTTGCCTCCATCGCCAGCGAAGCCATGAGCATTGGTACGACAGAAGAGGTCAGAGCGCTGAGGAAACAAGGGATGTGTCAGAAGCAGATACTCGCAGCGCTCGAAGTTCATGCGCACGCTTCGTCTACCACCCCAGAGGCGTCTGCAGTGCAGGTTGCGATTGCTGAGTCAGTGAAGGAGATCAATCGGCGATTCATCAACCCGCCAGCCAGTGTTACCGCCAACATCAAGAGTCTGGAGCAAGCGTCAGCCGGATGGAGAGAGGCAATGACAACCGTAATGGAATCAAGCGATCCACTAGCCACAACCAAGAACATGCTGGCCATGAATTCCGCATGTACACACGTTGACGTTGTACTGGAACTCATGTCGAGGCTCAGCCAAAGTGCTCTCCAAGCTAAGGATGCGATAGTTGAGGTCAAAGAGCAATCAGCGTTCTACGACCCGCATCATCCGTCGCGAGCAGCTGAATGTGGTACGAATCAACAACCAGCAACAGTCCTTACTGATGAAGAAGCGTTGTACAAGCTAACATCTTTAGGACCCTACCCCATTACGGCAGCGTCCCAAGTGAAGCTGGGCGTTCACGAGCTTAATCGTCGCGTGGTCGAAACCTTTCCGAAAGAAGTCTTCACAGAGGAAAAGTTAGTCGCGTTTGGTGCGCAGTCCATGCCGTCGTCAGCCCAGAGCACAGACCAGGGGGTCAAAAATCTGTTGTTCAAAGTGGGTCCAAGTGACCGGTGGAGAGGGACTGGCAGAGAGGCGATGGGGATCGACACTCCGTGGGCGTCGCTACACATGATCAGGACAGTAGCTGAAGGGCTTGGATGGCTCAAATCGATGTTTCCCGTAACTGGAGTGACGCCACCGCCGCTGTCGTCCGAGCAAATATCACAGCTGACGGACGAGCAACGTGCCGTATACTATATCGTGTTCAAAGAGGTTGGGAATGATTGGAACAGAGCGGTTATGGACAAGCATCGGGCTATGATCCAGCAGTTTCGAGACAAAGCCGTTCACTGCCGAGAGAACAACCTGACCATCGAAAACTCGACTCCTTCAGCTCACGGGGCAGTGCACCATTGGGGGTCGGACACACCTGTCACCAGCGATACGGCGGCAGGGTCGAAACCGGCGTCTGGTCCACTCGAGGAAGTCATGGCACATGTGGCAGAAATCCAGAGCTCAAACGATGCCCTCACGGCAGAGGTTGCCGCGATGAAGGAGCTCAGCGCTGCGCAGTCTGCAGCAGCGGCACAAGCCACGGAAGATGCTCTGACGGCTGAGAAATCCCGTCTGGAAAAAGTTGGCACGGCAGTGCAGGCCATCCTCTCTGTGTCCAGTGACATATCGCAGTCACAAGCAGAGTCGATGGCGCTCGACCTGCACCCCCCGCTCCACCGTCGTAGCTGACGGTGGGGCACGACACCCGTCGCTGGGAAGAGAAGCGACGGGTGGAGGGGGGGCGGCCCCGGAGCTCTTTGTGCTGAGAGCTCCCGGGTGGCGGGTGTGGCACGCGCGAGTCGGCCGAGAGTCGTTGTCAGCGACGTGTGGATGAATACAGTGCGCGGTCATGGTTGCCGCAGGGGAGGAACGAGAAATGGGCTCACAACCATGAACACTTCTGGGGATGGAATGCAAAAAAGGTCTAAGTACTTGGATAACCCGAAAGAAAACCTAACTCCTATTCCGGAATCTGCTGTTCCAACCATGCATACACGGACGTGTCAGGCTGACATTCGATTGGATCGTCTCGCAAGGCAAGCGAGCATGAAACGAGAACGTGAAGAGAAGAAAGCAGTCCAGAAAAACGTCAGCTTAAAGGAATACGTGACGAAGCTTCGAAAATCAAGGGACAGTCAGCCTCGTGAGCCTTGTGAACATCACACTAACTCAACTCCTTGGAAAAGAGTTGGATCCATTGGTCTGGGCAACCCGAACACGAATGTTACCCGACGAGTAAGCGACCCATGCCCATCAGTTGTAACTGGATTTCTTGCTTCGGGCTTCGAAACATATCACAACGAAGTTGAGCCGTTTGATAAAACGACCGTAGCATTTGGAGCAATAATCGACTACTTGACTGAAGAAGACAAACCAATCGGTATGGCTCCAACCATCACTACGCCTGGAGAAATGTCTGGACATGCTGGGACGACAACTGAAGAGACAAAAGAAGTGACACAGTGCGTACAGTCGGTTCTGGGGAGTAGTGAACGAATGGGTCAAGCGACCAGCTCTAAGATGTGTGGGCAAGAGCGAGTCATTATGAAGATGGAATTCGATGATGTAATACGTGAACACAATTGTATCCTAAGAGCACAACATGTAGCACAACATTTAACAATGGCTGGGGCAATACCACCAAAATCGACGCTTTCGGTGGTACAAGATCATTACGAAGTGCTAGGACGGCCTGAATACAACCTTCGAGGCAGATTGGCAGCTTTAGCTTCGGTGAATGTCTCACCACACGATCCAGACCTCGTTGGACATGCACAAGACGACAGCTCAGTTAGGCAAGGGACCCGAGATCATCTCACTGGCGAGTCGTCAGCCGATCGACTGCGACTGAAGACTGATTGGAACATGTCGCCCCAATGTCGAGACGAAAATCGATTCACCTACCGAGCACGACGCTTGCCACCGGTTAATCTCGAGGACTTGGAGTCTCGTGACCCCGCAACTCTACTATCTCAGGTTGACGATGCAGTCGAAGTCATTGAGATGAAAGCAAAAGCTAGTCCCGCAGTATCGCTCAAGTCTCTTTCTCCCAAAGAACTTCACCGTATCATGCTGGATACAGGAGCTAACAAATCGTTCTGCAACTCACAATTGGGCAAGCTGCTTCGAGGCAGGAAGTATGCACGCTTCACCGTGATGGGATCTGCTGGTCCGACCCACGCTGTTGCAACCGGTGATATAGTCGCCCATCTGCGGGATGATGAAGGGGAAGAATTCATGCTTAAGTTCCAGTGTAGTGAACTGCCAAACATGAAGATGAACCTTCTGTCTGCGTCATGGCTCCTACGAGAAGGAGTCACCATTCACTTGCAACGTCACAACTCATTCCTACTCATTCCTGAGCACAAGGGAAGTGGCAGACGGCGAAAGGTGACACTGGAAGAAACCAACGGACTATTCTACTTGCCCATGATGATTGAAGCTGCGGAAAATCAGTCGTCACTGGGAGATGAAAACGTCGCTGGAGGAGCTGTGACCCGCAGTAGGAGTACGACAACGAACCAAGAGACCCCCAACACCGGAACAACGACTGACACACCCAATAATCAGTCATCAAATGAACAGTCGAATGTTGACGTCATAAGCTTACCTGATGCCACACCGACGCCGACACCAAATGCTGACATATTACCACCCAGCATTGACCTGTCGAAGAATCACAATGCCACAACAACACATGGCATTAATGATAACAACACCTCCGTTGAAGAAACAGCTCAAAGTCAGTCATTACCAGACATTCAGCCGAATCAAAACGATGAAACAACTGATATTGTCAAGCCCTTACAAGACAAACAGTCGTTTGTACCAGACAACGTTAAATCATTACCTAATGTTGAAAGTACACAATCACATACCGGAGCAAAACCATCGATCAAACGTAAACATCATGCTCCGGGAGCTAGTCTAGAGCTATGGCACAAACGCACAGGATGTGCCAAGCTCAAACTATCGCTCATGCACAGAAATTCATCCGTGCAAGGACTGAATATCATTGGCAAAGGTCCTGGGTGCGATCGTACATGTAATTGTGATGCGTGCAGATTGGCGAGAGCGTCACGGTCCAATCCTAAGAAAGATCGACTGTACGATGATGATGCTACGAGACCCTTCCAAGTTGTTTGCTCAGATATAAAAGGCCCTCTAATTGAGTCTCACGGCCAACTCAGGTACACCATATCATTCGTTGACCAAGTGACACGATTAGCCAAGACATACTACATGCGGAAAAAGTCGGAAGCACCCATCAAGCTCAAAGAGTACCTGACGTATGTCAAGAGCTTGGGGTGGTATGTCGGTCTTATCAGAACAGATCGTGGAAGTGAATATTTTGGTAACGACAACACACACACCCAGAAAGGAGATCTGAAAAACTTTGTTGAGTTTGAAAAGGTTGCTGCGTCTCCTGAATGGGGGTGCCGTGTCGAAGCTGGGCCTCGAGATGGATCCAAAGGAAATGGAATCGTTGAAAGATACCACCGCACAGTATTCGAAATCGCGTCCTCATTTTTGTTACAAGCACACATGAGTCCCCTGTTCTGGCCTGAAGCCTATAGGTACGCTGAATTGATGTACAATCGTATGACAACCGTGCACACAGGGGAGTTCTCTCCGTACGAACTCGTGTATAGACGTCGTCCAAGGTTTGACCGAATTCGAGTGTTTGGCTGTGACATCTATGAGCATATCGGTGATCAAGTCAAAGTTCCTGGTGGGACTAGAGCCAGAAAAGGATATTTCATGGGAATCCCTGAAGACAGTCCGGCTGGATTTCTGATGTATGATATTAAAGATGGCATCATTAGAACCGTTTACTCTGCGACTTTTGATGAGAGCTTTGTTCGTCGAAGATGTGGATTGGGTGTCTATGACAAAGCACGAGAAATCTATAGTAACAAATCCAGAAAGAACGTCGACATTGTGACTTCAGACCTCCTGTTCACGTACGAAGATGACCCGTTCACCTACGATATTCTACGGAGTCACTTGGACACCACATACATCAAGGAGACTAACATCCCAGACCAGACCTTCAAAGTGGTTAATTCTGCGAAGCCCAAGGTCAACATGATTCCCTCGTCTCCTGCAAACAAACCAAGAAAGATCGTCAAATTGAACAGCAAACCGAAACCCAAGGTGAAGACACAGCCGCAGAAGACTGAAACGTTTGATGGAGATGACGTCATCGGTCGTGATGTGGCCAAACTGTTCAAGAAAGAGGATGGTTCCGGTCAACGTGTTCCCTTCTTTGGTGAGGTTACCGCGTTTATCTCGCCAGAGGCTCCAGATGATGAAGATCTATGGAGAGTTGAGTTTGATGATGGTGATGGAGAAGAGTGGGATTTAGCAGACCTGAAGGAAGGAAGAAAAATGTTTGACAAGCTTCGTGGAAATGTAGGAAATGTGGCATCATCGGGAGTGTGTGGACCCGGTCCGGTAATGAAGAGATTCAAGCTTCGAGAAGATGGCATGTATGACATTACCGACTGCAGTCCTGAAGAAATCACTCCAGATGATGTTGATGAGTTACAATTACGGGCTCTAACCCACACATATCGAGAATCCAATTCACAACCCGACGCGCCATCAGATATTAATATACCCGAAGATCTCTCCACTGACGGTCCCCTTGGATCAAAAAGGACGGAACATGAAGCTCAACGACAGAAATGGGAAAGTAAGTCTCCTCAAATCCGTCCATTTCGGTCCTTCAGCAATAAAGTTAAGGACATCCAAGAATCCTCCGAAGCAGATGAAGCATTTCGACAGTATGCACTCGATCATGACACTCTTACCAAGTTTGTCCAGAAGAATCCCAAGACCAAATATGTCAAGGGAGTGATGACCAAGTCTTGGCCGAGGTACGAGAAGTACAAACGAGCCACAAGCTTGCGTGAGATGATCGAGATATCTTGTGCAAATCGGGGGAAAATGTCATTGACAGCAGCCAAACGTCTTGCTCGAAAAGATATCGTGAACGACTACGATCGTGGGTTCATCTACTTCCCTGGTAATGAATCTGGTCGTCTTGGTCATTGGATTAATTCTCAACGAATGGCGACAGATCATGGGATGATCCCTGCGTCATCAGGCTTCACTTCATCAGATGTGACAGCATGTTCGAGCATCCTGGACAGTGGAAAAGAAACCGTGAGTTTTGGTGAAGTCCTCAACGATCAATTCAAAGTCGATGAAGCGCTCCAGTTTCTCGAAGACAAAACGTTCATGGCTCATTTTGCTGAGAAAAGTTTGACGACTTTGATGGCTCGTGGTGGAGATACTGGGGCACTAAATCCTACACCTAAGACCGTTCCAGAAGCCTTAAATGGTCCAGATAGAAAACTATGGAAGCAAGCCATGGACAATGAAATCGCCAACTTCAAGCAGTTCGAGGTTTGGGAAGAATGCTTAGATATGCCTATCCCCAAAGGAACCAAGCTCCTAGGAACCAAATGGGTTTTGAAGATCAAACTGAACTCTACGGGACACATCGAAAAGTTCAAAGCTCGACTTTGTGCTCTCGGCTATGCTCAACGAGAAAACGTCCACTTTGACCCGAACAACATCTACTCACCGGTCATGTCATATGATAGTTTCAGAACTCTGCTTGCCATTGGAACAGCAAATGACTGGAACATGCGAAGTGCAGACATCCAAGGAGCATTTCTTCAAGGCAAGATCGACAAACCAATATTCATCAAACATCCTCTTGGTAAGCTCCACCCGATCACCAAGAAACCATTAGCTTGTCGTCTAAACTCGAGTGTCTATGGACTAAAACAAAGCCCAAGGTTATTTGCTAAAGCCCTAATTGAACAGATGGAAAAGGGAGGACTGAAAGGATTAGTTTATGACCCCTGTCTCTTCACAGTGACAAAAGATCGTCAATTTTTGTTTGATGAACTTGGTCGACCTGAAAAATTCAAGACCTTGGTTGAAGAAAATCCGATGGGCATGGAAACACTCATGGTAGGCACGTGGGTAGACGACCTCACCCAAGTGGGATCTAGCGACTTAATACTTGACTGGTTCATCGCTCATCTCCGGAAAAGGTTTCAAATCAACGAAAAATCCACCGGTGAACTAAGTTACATGTTGTCAGCAAGAATCACTCGAGATCGAGAAAAGAAACTACTATATCTGGATCAGAGTGCAGCAATAACTCGCGTAGCTCAGAAATGTGGTCTGATTGACACTGGACGTTCAATGTGGGGTACACCTATGAGCACCACTCCTCTTGAACGACACAAGGAAAAGACTACAGACTTTGACTACCTATCTATCGTTGGCTCACTGTTACACATCTGTGGCGTCTCTCGACCTGACTGTGCATTTAGTATTTCATGTTTGGCTCGCCATTCTAGAACAACCGGAAAAGTTCATGTGGATGCCCTCCTGCGGTTGGTCGAATACATGTACCAGACACGATACCAAGCTATCACATACCGAGGAAACGTTGAGGACGTCAACGTACCACGAGTATATGAAAGTGGTGTACATCCACTTGATATCAACAAGGACCGCCCAGCGAAAATATTTGTGGATTCAGACTTTGCCGGAACAGACGGTCGCTCCACTGCAGGATATGTTGTCTTCCTTAACGGCGGACCGGTGATTTGGTCATCCAAATTGATGAAGGTAGCTGCCACTTCTAGCTCTGAAGCAGAAATAATTGCTGCGGTCGAGAGCGTCAAGACGGGCATACACTTTCGCTGTTTGATGGAAGAACTGGGTGTAAGTGATTCTCCATCTATCACTGTGTTCGAAGATAATCTGTCGTGTCGTATGTCTGCCGAAAGCTTAAAACAACATAAGAAAGCGAGACATTATCAAGGTAAACTTCGGTTTCTGCAAGACTCAGTACAGTCAGGGGTGATTAAATTCCACCAGACTAAAACAGATGACATGATAGCTGATATATTCACAAAAAGTCTCCCAAAGGCAGCTCATGATCGCCACATGGACGCTATGTTATCAACATTACCAGCCCATATTATATCTCTCACAGAGTCTGAAGAAGTGACAGAACCAGCGTCGGAGATTTCTTCTTCAACAATGGAATCCATTACAGAATCTGACACCGAACAGAGATACCTTGAGTTCGAAGGTTCACCCTATGAAGAGGATGGACATATGGAACACTCAAGCAGACAATTGGGCTACACTGCAGTAGTTACTTCATCTGCATTGGAATCAGATGTGATCGCAAGTCAAAACACTCAACAACCTGAAGGACATTGGAGTCAAAAATGTACGGCAAGTTGAGCTAACAAAAAATACCAATCGTGAGGAGAGGTGTCCAACTGAAAGTAAACACCGAGACACTACTTGTAACCATGAACGCTGTCCATTCCAAATCCCGAGGAAGAAAAGTTCGGACATAGCTTCATTGGTAATATCAAGAAAAGCATAAAATTATATTATGCTGTGCTGTCTCACTGTATTGCCATCAAGAGGAAACCTGGAAGAAGATTGAGGAATTGTTGTACGAGGTATCATACTCTCCCCTTCAGGGGAGACTTGAAACTGATTCGTAGGGGATACTCTAGGTAGTGGAATGAGAGAGTATGACGACTACCGTACACAATTATGTTGTGGGTTAGAGCCAGTGTTGCAGTATTCAGGTATACTGATTATAACACTGACTCTATGAAACAAATTAAAGAAAGGATTAGATTCATTAAGTTGAGTCTAGTGGGTTACGGAAACCCACAAACGAGAATATTGGATGTAAACTACAAAAGGATTGTGAAGTTAAAGTAGAACTTCACTTAAACAATTGCGTAGTATGTTTGAGGTTATTTCAAGCATGTAACGACTAATATGTGTTAAACAAGAAGTGAACAACAAAGGAACATGATTGGTGGAAAGAAATCATGTACTTTGTTAGCAGGAAGATATTACGAGAAAAGCTGAAACGTTGAGAGAGCCAACACCCAATCAAAGAATGATAGAGTAGTTGAAGCTGGCTCCTCACAAGTAGTGATTCAAGATCGTTGTCCCAACCTCCGTTGGAAGGACTGATAGACTGAGAGAGTCTGTTACTCTTCTGCTTGACGGGATCTGCACGAAGCAGAAGATCTTTAGAAGAAAGCTTGCACCGTAGCGTCTGAGAGCTCATATCCACGTAGGTCGCCCCTATTGGAACAGAGCAACCGAGAGGTCCCTTGCTGTCGTTGGTCCGCTGCAGAAGTGAAGCAACGGCAACTTCACATTTAGGTAACTCTGCGATTTCCTGATTGCTTTATGGATTTCTACATAGAGCTGGTTTACTTGCTTTTCGCCGCTATCTTGCCCCGATCAAATAAGCCCCGCTGTCTCTTTTCTCCGCCGTTAGCTTTATTATTTGCTAGCCCAAGTCTGAGGGATACTGGGTCTACTCCCCTTTGCGAGTTGGACGCGATTGGACGTTCTGATATCGGAATTAGCATCAGTATATCAAAATTTGGTTTATCAAAGATTCTCCGTGAGGTAGACTTGGAATCAGACGCTACAATATCAGCATTTGAAGGAGTGCTGAGCATGATATTAGGTAGATTGAGATGCTGTCTTACAGCATGTACTAAAATCATGTCACGATACTGGCAATATCTCTTTGACATTTATATAAACAATGAAAAGTTTGTACTGAATGCATTGCGCAGTAGTATGTTTCGCCTCCGGCAATATTTGAAATATGCAGAATCATCGTCTACACTTGATCCCTGGCCCGTGGACCGTCGATCGGTTGGATATCACGATGGCAAAAACTCCCTAGGGGGGGACCCCTTGCAAAATTTTAGTTTGTGGGGGACTGCACACATACATCATTTAATGCCTTTTCTGGAACATTATTCGACGTTCCACACACGTCGTCATCAAAGGGGAAGAAATAATTTGTTTATTCCTATTTCTTGGAGGAGCTCGACACTTATGGTTGTTCTCATAGTCATGCGGACAATATTTTCTTACGCACTTGCCTGGTGGTGCGGGAGAAAAACATATGCCACTGCATACGGTCGAGTGATAGAGGTCATAATTGTTGGTATAATTATGACACTTTTATCAACGGTACCTCACGCGTCTAGGATACGCCAGTCTAACCGACGAGTCTGTAAATTTCATCTGTTAGGGAATGTCAATCAACAGTTTGAGTGCTCGGAAGCCCGGTGGAAGTCGGTTGCAGTAGTCAGTTCATCTTTTTATGGGGAAAGATCGAGTCTGAGTGATGTAATGCCGTTTTTACATTGTGGTGACACAACACCGAGAGACTGGTATCTCACATCAACAAACATTCGACGCCATGTTTACCCCACCAGCATGAGAGCAGAATTTTTCTGTCTCT
>OJEY01000119.1_pt1 | contig 14464 bp, 20 predicted proteins | sample 1593981 | NCBI WGS metagenome assembly OJEY01 (sample SAMN05416706, study PRJEB24817) | seawater metagenome | isolation source: Sea water | place: Canada:Atlantic | collected 2013-07 | reverse complement strand
GACTTATTTTTGTTATTCATTTATACAGAAATTGTAGGCATGGTTGGTGCTTATTATATTAGTAATAGAATTCCAGTAACACTACCAATTATTATTGCAATGACGGCATTGTGTAGATTGATTGTATTACACAGTAAAGATGCTGATCCTTTGGTATTAATAGCAGAAGCAGGTGCTATCGTTTTATTAGCAGGAGCAGCCTATGTTATGAGTGCTAAAGAAAAACTAAGTTTAGAAAAGAAGAAACAAAAGGAGAAACAAAAGGAGTTATAGTGGAAAAACAATGAAGAAGCTATCAACACCCTTAGTTTGTAGCTTTCCTAGTTTTTTCTTTGAGTCTGTGTGTTAGACGCTCTTGTGCTTCCTCACTTCCATCATGAAATGTACCGAACCATTTATCCAAGGGTAAAATTCCATCTGCGTAGTTACACTCAAAGTATTTGTGGTGAAGATAGTGTGCGTAGCTGTCTGAGTTGAAAGTTTTGCCTTCGCTAGTTTTAATTCGGTCAAAACCCGTATGCCCAGGTGCTGGGCTCAGTCCAGCATGAACGAGTGTCACCATTATAAATGCGGGATGGAAGGGAAATAGCAAATATAAAAGAGCACATGAAAAATAAAACAGATGCTCGATTGGATGCATGGCTAGCCCAGACCAAGGTCCGGGATTTACATTTTTATGATGTATCCTGTGAGCTATGGCGTAAAGAAGTTTAGAGTGAATAAGTCGGTGGATTAGATAAAAGTGTAAATCGCGCCACAGATGTACAAGTAAGATCATAGAAATAAAATAGATCCAGTTTTGTTGTACATTAATAATGGACACGTATTGATTTGCGGCAAGCCATAGTATCCCAATTTCAAACCCAGTCCAAATTGTTACGCCACTTGCAAAAGTAAGAAAAATATTATCAAGATTCTGATTGCCAAACATAAATTGCTTTGACTTTTCAGCTGGCCAACGTGGGTTAAATTTAAATTCTAAATCTTGGGCTCGTAAGGTATAAAGGCGGTAATGAAACGCACCAAAATAAAGGGCAACTAAAACACTATTTCGAGCAAAAGCAATTAAAAATACTTTTATATTGAGGTGAGCATATGCTTCTAATGGCGGCGAAAAATAAAACCATGATAAAAGACCAACCAGAACATAAAATAAATTCCACGGCACAAAATATCCTGGAATGGAGAATACCCACTTGAGTGCACCTATTGGTTTGAGCGGCCAAACGAATACTGGAGGATAACTAACCTGTTCATTAGGCTTGTAATGTCCTCTTTTGTCACGGTTCCCATAGTCAGATTCAACCAAGATTAAGCATAACTCCGTTGCTAAGGTTTAAATTCCTTGCAAATCAGGTACTTGATCCAAGGTTCCAGAGCCAAGTACAATCTTTGCAATATCAATATGTTAGCAAAATATAAATACAAGACAAGTGCCTTGTTTTGGTACACCCTATTGCACCATAGATCCAAGAACCCTGGAGCGTACTTCAGTCAGCAATGGTTAGGTGTTACTTGAGCCATTTTATTAGAGCCAGGGCGCAGAGCATTTGACCCATGCCCCCACTAAATGTTGGAACACTTTGAAATTCAGCTATCGCTACTTGGGTGCTAGATCAACAAAGCTTATAGAGGCCAGAAAAATGGGATCAGCGCAGATGATATAATACCAATAAAAATATTTAAAGGTATACCTATTTTCAAAAAATCTTGGAATGAATAACCACCAGGACCATATACTAAAGTATTAGTTTGGTAACCAATTGGAGTAGCAAAACTTGCACTCGCTGCAATCATAATAGCCACAACTAAAGGCCGTGGATCAATGCCCAGAGAGTTTGCCAATGCGATACCAATCGGAGTTACCACTACGGCTACTGCATTATTTGAAACAAGTTCAGTCAAAATAGAAGTTAAAATATATATAAACCAAATGATGAAAAAGGGATGTAATCCTATTAATTGAGGAGATATTGCATTAACTATCATTAAAATAGAACCAGATTTTTGCAATGCAGCCCCAATAGCTAACATTGAAAAAATAAGTATTAGAAGGCGGCCATCTACAGCTTCAAAAGCTTCGTCACCGTCAATACAGCGGGATAATAAAATTGCAGCTACACCAACCACAGCAATACTAAAGATTGGCGCAACTCCCAATGCCGCCAAAATCACAACTGCCGCAAGTGAAAAAATAACGATTGGAGCTTTAGATCGGCGATATGGACGTTCACTTGGTATCGCCAAATCTACTAATTTCATTTCCTGCGCTAATCGTTCAATATCTTCTGCAGCACCTTCACACAATATTGTATCACCAATTTTGATTGTTATGTCATCTAATTGTACTCCAATATTTTGATTTTTACGATGAACTGCAAGTACATAAACACCAAAGTTTCGACGTAGGTGCATTTTACCAATTTTTCGTCCAATCATTTTACAACCAGGAGTAATTAAGGCCTCAACTGTTGAAGATTCTTTAGAAATAATGCGATCACCCACTTGAACACCAGAACCCTCGTTCAAACCTAACAATTCTCCCACATAAGTTTTCAACACTACCCGGTCATCTACTTCTAAAGTCAGGCTAGATATTGTGTTTCGAAGGCTTTTATTTTTACGCACAATATCAATAACTCGGCTTCCTTCGTGCTTAAAAATACTAACTTCGCTGGGAATCATACCTACTAAATCACTATCATTTGGGATTGAGAGTTCGGTAATATATCGCTTTGTAGCTAAACCACCTAATAAATCAGCCATACTTTTTCGAGATGGTAGCAATTCATTTGCAAATAATCGTAAATAAATAACTCCAAATACCACCAATATGATCGCAAGTGGAGTGACTTCAAACATCGTAAATGGCTCAAGGCCTTCTGCTCGAGCAATTCCATCAATTAGTAAACTTGTAGAAGTACCAATTAATGTCAGCAATCCACCTAGAATTGCTATATATGAAAGTGGTATCAATAGTTTTGAACCTGAAACACCAAGAATCTTAGCCATTTTCAATGCAACTGGTATCATAATTACCACAACAGGAGTGTTGTTCATAAATGCAGATGCTAAAATCACAAAGACGCCTAAAACGCCTAGAACAAGTTTTGGGTTATCTCCTCCTTTGGAGGTAACATATATAGTTAAATTTGATAACGTACCCGTACGCACGAGAGCACCTGAGATAATAAACATGGCTGCAATAGTCCATGGTGCTGGATTAGAAAAAACTGTTAACGCATCATTGTATGGTAGTATTCCAGTAAAAATAAAAAATGCTGCACCACTCAAAGATATCACTTCAGTAGAGTAAGTTTCCTTAATAAATCCAACAAACATAATGAAAATTACCAACAACGAAATATAAGGATAAAACTCAATTGAAATAAGATTATTAAGCATTAAGGCTATCTTTCTACATTTTTATAAACACTAATGTAAAAAAATCTACACTAGCTTCAAGATTAATTTTTGCGAGGCCGTACTAAAATCAATCCATGGCACATAATTGCAATTGCAGCCCAAATGTATCCTGAATATGCTTCATCTAGAGTTAAAATTGACCAAAGCACACCAAATAAATGGCATTGTCAGACAAACTTGACGTCCCATTGGTGGGTACTCAATTTTTATGAATGACAACACCTTTTTCTTGCTTAATATTTGACTGGATCACGATGTTTGCCTTCATTGTGCATCTGCCAATAGGTATCCATTATCCGATTCGACAAAGGCCCGATATTGCCCGAAGCAATTGGTTGATCGTCTATTCTTGTAACAGGCATGACGCCCCCGGCAGTAGAGGTTATGAAGACCTCGTCAGCGGTTTTAAGCTTGTCGACAGTAACGACTTGTGCATGACATCTAACTTCTAATTCTTCGCAAATGTCAAAAATAGTTTGCCGCGTAATTCCCAACAAGACACTTGCTTCGGGCGTTGAAACCTTACCATTGTTGATCGAGAAAATATTGAAGCCCGGCCCTTCGGACACGTTGCCGTTGACGTCAATCAGAATGGCTGTGTCCGCTCCTCTTTCGTAGGCAGCATAAAGCCCTTTCACCATATCCAACCAATGGTAATTCTTGACGGTAGGATCAACAGAGCTTGGCGGAATGCGAACGATATCTGTGATCGCCAGATGCAAACCACACTCCAACTGTTCTTTGCTGGCCACTGAACCGAACGGAATGGCAAAAGCTATGAAGCGATTTTCCGCATCTCTTGGATCCCGGCTGAAATTGGGTGACGTTCCTCTTGTGCAGATGAACTCAACATATGCGTTTTTGAACTTGGACAAAGCCACGCAATTATGAAGAATTTCCATGATTTGCAATTTGTTGTAAGGAATTGACATATGCAAAGCGTCCATTCCACGGGAAAATCGATCTAAATGATCACCTAACCTGAAAAATGCTCCGCCCCATACATGGGCAACGTCATAAGTCGCGTCTGAATGAAGAAACCCATAATCCAAAACGGACAATTTCGCCTCATGGATAGGTAGGTACTGCCCATCCATATAGGCAACGCCCGGAGGGTAACTGCGATGATCTGTATGACGCGAAGATAATTTGGGTAATGTGCGCATGTTTCTAGTCTCATAAAAGTTGCAGATCTAAAAATGATACACTAGCCTGATCATAAGTAAATATTAGGATAAGGACACTAAAATGATTAGCGGCGAAAACCCCTTTGTAATATTAGCAAGAATTACGGTGAAAGAAGGCATGGTGAATGACTATTTAGCCATAGCTGAAGAAGCCGATAAAGCGGTTGAGAAAACTGAAGAAGGTATGCTGTTTCATAATTTTGATGCAGACCCAGATGATCCCAATAAGTTTGTTTGGACAGAAGTTTACCGCAAAAGTGAAGATTTCATATTCCATGCAGACAATCCGCCTGTTGGGGATTATGTAGCAAAACATGGTGAATTAGCCACGCATTTTTCAATAGAGATTTATGGAAATGTTTCTCAGGCTGTTATTGATAAGATCAACTCTCTGGAAATACCTTTAAAGCATTTTTCCACAACATCCGTAGGGTTCGTTCGGTCAGAAAGATTTTCTTAATCAGCATCCAAATACATAAACGCTCTCTTTGCTCCATTATCTAGTGCCTTTATTGCGTTCTGGTAATCTGGGCTGTTGTATCCATTCTCAGCGGCTTCCATGCTCTCCCATTCAACAACAATGGTTCTTACCGCCTCTCCATCTTCTTTGACTGCGAAGGGAACGCCTCTTGCTATAAACTTTGCCCCTGCTTTTTCCATAGCTGGACGGGCTAGTACAGCATATGCAGCCAGCTTCTCAGGATCACTTACACTTTTGTAGACTACAACTTGAATAACTTTAGACACATCTCATTCCTTAATATTGATAATATCGAAATGATACACTAGCCTAACCATATGTAAATGTTAGAACAGATGGGAGAGAGAAATGGCAAAGTACGCAGTTCACACCAAGTGGTCATGGCCTGATGGCGTTCCAAGCGCAGAGAGTATGCAGCAGAGACATCGTGAAGTTAAATCAAAAACTAAAGCTGAAGACATTATCTGGTTTAAGATTGATGAAAATACCCATCAGTCAATTATTATTTATTCTTCTGAGGCAGATGCTCAGGAAGAGAATGCTCAGCGACAGGCAATGCGCAAAGACACAATTACAGAAACAGGCCACTCTATGGTTGAAGAGACTATGGGTGAAGTTCTCTCAATTATGTCTGAAGTATAGCGTTTACGCTTAAGATCATTAGAGGTTCTGATGAATGGAAAAGCCCTCCAAATAGACTCTCAGAGACAAAATAAGCAAGTCTGGATTACCGGTCGGTGAGTATACGCCTAATTACATCTCATCTTCTTGCTTCAAATATACAACCAATTCAATCATAAAAGACATCTTCAAAACAGACAGGCTTATAAACAAAAACGCAGTGACGCTCTCACGGAGTGGTTCCAAATCTGCGCCAAGAGTTAAAGTTGATACAATATTCAGCTAAACCAGACTGAATACAAGAGTAGTTTAAGATGTGTGGTAGTATTTTTCGACGCATGTGTTTGTCTATCATCGAAATATCTTAATCAACAATTCAAAATATGGAGAAATAAAATGAAAAGATTCCTTATTCAACGGGAAATGGATGGCATCGGTGCTGCTCCAAGGAACGATTTAAACAATGCTGGCAAAGGTTCCGAAGAAGTGTTGGAGACTATGCGATCTGAAGGTAAAAATATTCAACAAGAGCAGAGTTATGTCTTAGGCAACTCAATTTTCTGCGTTTACTTGGCTGATAGTGAGGATCTTATAAACGAACACTCAAAGCTAAGCGGTACTCCAGTGACTAAAATTTCTGAAGTAACTGCTGTACTCAAACATAATACTTCTTTTGTTTCATAGTGGATAGGTCAACAACAACAGGCCCAAAATAGTGCTAAAAAAGACATCAAATGGAATTATTAGTGCTTATAAAATCGGCAAAAACGGGTTTCATCGAATTTGACGTGGCGTAATATTTGATGATCTTAGACGGTTAAGCCTAAAATTAATGTTATTTGATATAGGAAAAAAAATGAATATATTTTTTAAAGGGCATGTTGCAGCTGGATTTGACGTCATGAAAACTAAAGTTGATGAAGACATGGCTGGTGAAGCGGCTGGATTTGTTAGTGGATATAATCTGGCTGACCTTGGTGACGGGAATCTCATGATGTGCGCCAACGTCACTGATTTTGAGAAGATGGGTGCATTCATGAACACCCCTGAAAGGTTGCAGTGGGAAAAAGATGTCGGAGCTACTTACAAAACTTACACACTTGAAGAAATACAAGGCTAATTCCATCGATTAATCAGGCTTTGCAATTAGCCCTTCAAACCTGAAATAATATTGATCCAGTACTAATAATTAAATAGTTTATAATTGAGAGGAAATTAACATGGCAATATTGGCAATGTGTATGCCTAAAGATTTTGCAGAGTTTGCGATGGATGTTCATGGTCTGGATGTAAATGCTCCACCACCTCCAATGCCAAAGTTGGTTCTTGATACCAAAGCATAAATAACAAACTATTAATTAAGGATCTAAAAATGAAGCAATTTATAACTTTTTGTATACTAACTATCTTTAGCTCAAGCGTTTCAGCGCAATCCTATGAAACCGCACAGGATGCTTTTGACGCAAAAAAGTGGGAAGTGGCTGCAAAACTTGCAAGGGAAGAAGCTGTCAAAGGTAATGCTAACTCACAAGGACTATTGGGTCAACTTTATCATTTTGGACAAGGTGGCCTGCCTAAAAGCAGTGAGCTTGCCCTCATTTGGTATTGGGTCAGCATGGCTAACGGAAATGCTCAGATTGAAGGACTTTATAATGGCGCTGCGTTTGTATTTAACGCAGAGGAGCTTGAGAAAATTGAAAACAAAGCAAGCACTTGTTTATCAAGCCAGTACAAAGATTGCGATTAATTTTATAACAGAAAGGTTAGCTATGCTAAATCAAAAAAATGCGTTTATCGATCACATATGGGAACTTGAAGGCAAAGGCTCTCGTGCTGATTTAGAAAAGTTTTGTGCAGATAATGCCTCCAAACATGTACACGGGCTTAACGAAGAGGGAACAATAAGGTTCGAGTGGTTTATCGCAAACGACAACAAAACGGTAACTTTCATTGAGCGACTCAAAGACGAGGCTGCTGCCAAGGAACGAATTAAGAACCATATGGATAGCCACTTAGCAGCAGAATTTCCCGAAGTTTTTGATATTAAGAAATTAATAGTGTTAGGTGAAATTGGTCCAGAAATTGCAGAAACATATGCCGCTTTTGGAGCGGAAATCAGAACAAAAGTTGCCGGCTTTTCGTAAAAGATTCAATTACATCGTTTCTGCCCACCATAAAACTGATGGGTATCCATTTTAGAATTAATTAAGGTATATATTCATGTTTAGAGTTTTAAATTTTCTAATGCTGTCTTCAACTTTGGCTTTTTTTGTAACTGGGCCAGCTATGTCACAGAGTTTGATTTCTAGCGCAACGTGGTCAAAACCTATTTCATTTGAACACTGTGACAGTAGTGGTTGTAAGAAATATAAAAGTATTGGACTTGACCGCAAATCAGTTGAGATCGGGCAATCAATTTCAATAGTAAATTCTGATAACGGTGAAACAATTTCAGAACTCATTGTAACGGGTATTAAATATGGCAACCAAATAAGAATGTGCTGGATAAATAATGATGCAAACAATGATCCTCCTAGCTATATAGCAGTAGGAGGGTGTAAACCTTAAGGACACATATCTTAACCAACTTTGCTTTATTGTAGGTTTTTTTAGATTATGTTCTGAGACAAAGCATCATCACGTACTGGAACTTAACCTCTTGATGAACAATTTTAATTTATATCAGTGATATAATTCGAGCTCTCGTTAAACTTTGAGCACCGCCACTTATTTCATAGGTGCATATACTGAAGTTTTATTTCCAAGCTTTTCCCAACCAACTATTCCATCAGTCAAATGATAAACATTCTTTAGCCCAACTTGATCGATAAGAGCATTTCCTAGCATTTCAGTTCTATTACCTGTTCTGCAATAAAGTAAAATTGGTGTTTCAGGACCCTTTACTAATGAAAAGAATTTTTCTTGAAAGTCTTGGTGAAGTTGGCCGTTATCTGTGAATGCTGTAATAGTTTCAGCACCACTAATAATCCCAGTTTCGATCCACTCTTCTTCACGCCTAATGTCAATTACAATACTGCCGTTCTTTTGAAGTTCCATAAATTCAACTGGGGTGGCCTGGCCTAGAACCGTAGGCAACATGACATCAAGTAGTTCAATATCAAAAACTAATGTAGCATTTGGTGGTATTGATGCGCCAGCACCAGCACTGCCATAACCTAATTCTGAGGGAATGGTTAATGTGCGTTTCTCTCCGACCATCATGCCTAATACACCTTGATCCCAACCTTTAATTACACTTCCTTGTCCAAGAGTGAATGAAAAAGGTGTGCCACGATCTAGGGAGCTGTCAAACTTTGTTCCATCTATTAATTTTCCAGTATAATGCACAGAAACAGACATCCCATCCTCTGCCACAGGACCAGAACCTTTTTGAGTAACTTCAATTTTTAATTCTGTAGTATTTGCCATTGTTAGTCCTGTGGTTTGAAAGGCTAAGATGCCCATTAGTATAATTGCTAAAATCTTATTAAACATTTTGAAACCTCTTTAATAATTTAAAACCTAAAGCCAACCAGCACTAATTTGGCGCTTGTGAGCAACCATTGCATTTCTCATTAGAATAGCAACTGTAACAGGGCCAACGCCACCAGGTACAGGTGTAATCCAGCCTGCAATATTTATGACAGAGTCAGTATCGACATCGCCTACAATTTTTGGACCTTCTGGGGTATCTATCTGATTTATACCAATATCAATAACTACGGCTCCTGGTTTAATCATATCTTGATTAACTAAATGCGCTTTACCAACTGCAACGACAACAACATCAGCACGTCTTGAATGCATGGCTACTGATCGCGTCATATGGTGACAGACTGTTACTGTGCATCCTTCAGCCATAAGCATCATTGCAGCGGGTTTTCCAACAATTTCAGAATGCCCAATCATTACAACTTCTAAACCTTCAAGTTTTAGTCCCGTTTCTTTTATTAGGGCAACACTTGCAGCTGCAGTACATGGAGCTAAAGCAACATCAGAGTAAACAATATTACCAATTGATGCTGGGTTCATTCCTTCTACATCCTTTAAAGGGTGGATAGCTGATTGTAAGGATCTTACATTTATATGTTCTGGTACTGGTCGTTGTAGAATAATACCAAGAACTTTTGAGTCATTATTTAGAGCTAGCAATCTTGCTTTACATTCCTCTTGTGTAATATCAGAAGGCCAGTTGATCTGCTCAAAAGGCATTCCTGATTGCTCAGCGCCTCGAGCTTGGTTGCGAACATATACAGCTGCTTCAGGTACATCTCCTACCAAAATTGACACAAGACTTGGCATTTCTGTAAATTCATCTGCATATTGTTTAACTTCAGCGATAATGCGTTTTTTAACTGCGATGCCATCAATCAATCGATTGTCTTTAATATTTGTCATCTGTGCCCCTGGTAATCTATTTCTATAATTTAGCTTTAATATGTTTTCTTTATCAACTTAATTTACATCACCCAATAACTTGTATGACAACCATGTCAATTGATACTATCGACAAACATTGCTTAGTATCAGACATATTAATATGTTAATTACATTTTAATTTATTTTTTGGTATTGAATTTTCAGATGGAGAAATAACATGTCGAAAGGGTATATTTTAAGTGCTCATAGAAGCGAAGCTGACCCAGTAAAAAAAGCTGCATATAATTTATTAGCAAGGAACGCCTTTGAAAAGGCTGGAGGTAAAATTATTGCAATGGCAAAAGTAGGAAAAAACTAACTGTTAATGAAAATGGTGTTAACCAAAGCACAGTATTAATTGAATTCAGCACATATGATGAAGCTATAAATGCTTATCACTCTTCTGATTATCAAAAAGCGTTATTAGCTTTAGATAATGGTACAGATAGGGATATAAGAATTTTTGAAGGCTTATAAATTATATTTAAGAATTAGGAATCTCAATGATAGAATTATTCTTTTCAGCAATGGCGCTAGGCTTTCTTTTTAATGCGACCCCAGGCGCAATATTCACAGAATGCTTAAGACGTGGACTGCAAGGAGGGTTTTCTTCTGCACTATATGTTCAATTTGGCTCATTAGTTGGTGATTTAACCTGGGCTCTTCTTGGCTTAGGCGGAGTGGCGGCATTATTTGAAATAGCAGCCATAAAAATGCCTATGGCATTATTTGGTGGACTGCTTCTTGCCTGGCTTGCGTTCTCTAGTTTTAAGGATGCAGCTAGAAAAGCTCCTTCATCAAAGCCAGATTTAAAGAGGGATGATAGATCTGATTTAATAGTTGGTGCTGCAATTTCATTATCAAACCCTATTAACGTAACTTATTGGGTGGGAATGGCTGGGACAATTGCAACATTGGGTGTAAAAGAACCAACTGGGATATCTTTTATGGTTTTTCTTTGTGGATTTATGCTCTCTTCTATTCTTTGGTGCTTCATTTGTGCTGGTTTTATAGGAATTGTTAGGCAAACAATTAATCAAAAAATATGGGTTATAATTAATCTTTTTTGTGGGTTTGGTTTAGCTTATTTTTCTTATCACGTATTAGTAAATGCATTTTACTTTTAATTTTCATTCAATGCATTTTGGAGTAATGTTTTTTAACAATGAACCACTTGGTTTTATTGTTTGTGGTAAATCGTTAAGTACCTCGTCTAAAATTTCAGAGGTTATTTCTGCAATTTCACATAAATACTCAGATCTTGAACCAGTCGGGTTTTCTAACAGCCATTCTTGAAATTCGCTTTCTTCAAAATAAATACCGGCTGCTGCACCAGCAAAAGGAAGCATTGTTATCATTCTTTTCAAGCGAGCTTTTGCTTTAACTCTCAGTACCGCATTCTTTATCGCTTTTTTATGTTTTATCGTATTTGAAGTTATTTCAGCGCTTAATTTTGCTACTTTAAATGTTGTTTGAAGCGCCCAAATAGACATAAAAACTGTTATCGAAACCAAAGAAAAAAACATCCAAATCAAAAATACTGTACTTCTGATAAATGATAACATAGGTTTTTTTCTTAAATTATTCATATTAGATTATGATCTTTTATAGCCTATTTTTAAATTAAAGTCGGTGCCACATGTGTCCCCTGAACAACATTCAAATATGTTAGACTTGCAAATTACGCACTGCTCATGACCATGTACTACGACAGTACTCAATTCAGATTGACATCTTGGGCAACGCTGAAGATTATTATTTGATGGTAGTATATGATTATCCATACTAATTTATAAATCCTTTCTTAATTCATGAACCAATCTTTTTAATATCAAAAGGAGTATTCTGGTATATTTGATTAATCCAATTGCCGTATAATAAATGTGCATGACTTCGCCACTTATTTAAAGGTGGTTTTTGGGGGTCATCATTTGGATAATAATTCATAGGAATGTTGATTGGAGTATTATTTTCTATATCGCGGTCATATTCTTGTTTTAATGTTTCTTTATCGTACTCAAAATGATTGAAAATATATAAAGCATTATGCTTTGTGTCCTCTATCAAACATGGTCCTGAAGTTTCACTGTCAATTAATATGTTTAGCCCAGCAGATAAAATTTCATCTGCCTTATTTTCTGTCCATCTGCTCACAGGTATAACTAAATCATCAGAAAAACCTGTTAAAAATCTTGATGTTGGGTCAGTAACTTGACATCGGTGACAACCAAATATTTTCTTATCTAGGATGTGTTTGTCTATTTCATGAAAATGTTTAATCATCGCCATTCCACCCCAACAAACCCCAAATGTTGAATGAACATTGGTTTGTGTCCAGTTAAAAATAGATTTTAATTCTGACCAATATGTAACATCACTAAAGGCGAGGTGTTCAATGGGTGCACCTGTAATAATTAAACCATCAAATTTTTGATCTTTAACGTCATCAAAAGTTTTATAGAATGAATCCATATGATCAGAAGAAGTATTTCTACTTTTGTGTTCAGACATCCTGATTAATGTTAGCTCAATCTGAAGAGGAGTTGATCCAATCAATCTTGCAAACTGATTTTCTGTTTGAATTTTTAAAGGCATTAAATTCAATAAGCCAATCTTTAATGGCCTTATGTCTTGCCGATCAGCATCAGCATTAGACATTACATTAACGCCTTCTGACTTTAATATTTCAAAAGCTGGAAGCTTGGATGGTATACGTATAGGCATATCCTATCCTCTCAAATTCTCAGAAACTAAAGAAGTAAATTCATCAGCTGATTTAACTTTACTCACGTCACTAGCTTGCAATATTATTCCCCAATTCTCAGCAATTTTTTTATATCTTGGAAGTCTGTTTTCTAAAAGTTTTTGGTATCCCCAGATGATAAATTCATTAGGGTCAACTTCATATTCAGAAATATTTTTTTGATCTAAAAAGTCATTCCAGCATTTATTTAAAAAATCTTCATCATAATACATAGGCTTAGGGGCTGTAGTAAATCTTTTAACCAGCTCTTCAGTGTGGTCTTCTGTTCCTTCTATCCATATTGGTAAAACATATTGGGATAAAGTGTTCAGGATTTTGTCATTTGGGTCATTACAGTCCACAATCTCAACAATTGATCCAGATGTATCGCATACGAATTTATCATAATTATAAAGTGATTTGGCTCGGTGGATAAAATGAACTGTATCAAGCATTGAATTAATTTCTGCATCGCGGTGTAAATGTTGGCGATGTAAATATTCTTTAAATGGAATACCGCCTTTGGATGGATCTCCTGGCTTGCCTAAATAAGTTGAAAGAGGGGACAGGTCGTTAAATTTCATATTAGCAGAGATGTCCATCGCATCAGTTTGCAAAAGTTTTGCTAAAAATGGATTTAACATTGCTTCTTTTTTGAAGTTATCTGCAATATGCTCGCCCATGTAACGTGTGCCAATTCTATAATCGACACTGTAATGGAACCAATCACCGTTACTTCTTAAGAGTTCAGAAATATATGTTTTGCCCAATCCCGACATTCCAAAAAGCATTATATTTTTTGACTTTGAGGCATCCCAATCTGATGATGAATTATATAACATTTATTTAATTTCCTTGATTTGTAACGTGTAAACCAAAAATACCGAATTAATTCAACGCTTTTTGCTATTGAAAAGACGTCCATCAATAAAACACATCCCAATTGTGATAAATAAAAACCCTAAATAAGCAGTAGGCATAAGTTTTTCTTCAAGAAATATTGCCCCCCATATAACTGCCATTGGAGGAACTAGGAGTGTAACTAAAGACAAATTGGCGCTACCAGCTAAATTTAATGCCTTATAGTACAGAAGGTATGCAATGGCCGTTGCTGGTAAAGATAAAAATATCATTGATAAAATAGTAATAGTTTCCAATCTAAAATTGGGTGGTCCATCAACTAAAATTGCTAATGGTATCATTATTAAACTTGCACTTGTAAGCATGCCAGTCGCTGCCATAATTGGATTAACACCTTTAAGTTTAGATCGCGCCCAAATGGCAGCTACAGCATATGAGAAACATGCTAATATAAGAGCTAATTGAGCTAGTGAACGTAAATTAAAATTAGCCAACGTGTCAAAGCCTATAACTATGCATACGCCAATGAATGCTAAAAATAATCCAATACCTTTATTATAAGAAAGACGTTCATCTTTGAAAATCAAAGAAGCCAATGCAAATGTAATAATTGCAGTTGTTCCATTCAAAATTGAAGCCAAGCCGCTTTCAATGACTGTTTGCCCCCATGCAATTAGAGCTGTCTCTTATACACATCTCCGAGCCCACGAGACTAAGGCGAATCTC
>OJEY01000114.1_pt1 | contig 14766 bp, 5 predicted proteins | sample 1593981 | NCBI WGS metagenome assembly OJEY01 (sample SAMN05416706, study PRJEB24817) | seawater metagenome | isolation source: Sea water | place: Canada:Atlantic | collected 2013-07 | reverse complement strand
ACGGGCCCGTTTTGAGGCCGTGCGCAAGGGTGTGCATGTGCACATGGACCATTTGGCCGATAAAAAGCACTTGCTTTTGACGCGGTTAGACCACTCTAAGATATTCAATCTTCACATAGTTACTACACTATCCCCACACTAGATGGGCCAGGGGTTGTATATGCGTGTAGGCGTACATAAGTCCATATAGGCATAAAGGCGCGCGAGCGCGTGGCACGGTCACATACTGGTCGGGGCTTTATCATATGATCCATGAACCATGTGAAAACGCAGTAGGCACCCGTTTGTCGCACAACCATCACACCTAAACATTGCTCTACATTACACTGCTACAACCAATCGGCGTATCTTCGCAAGTACTCACGGATCTTATCCTTGGCAACCATCTCCACATCCTTACCTTCAGACTGCAACATGGACTGCAGCTCCGGCCATGCTGAGACAACTAGCTGAGCAGAACGACGCTTTTGCCGCGGACACAGGGCTTCGTGGAACATGTAGTCGTCGATGCGACGGACGTCTGTGCGCTTGCTAGAAATGGCTATCTGGCGACCGACACCCTGCCAATACCGTTTGCGGTTATGCTCTCCTAGTTTCTGAAAGCGTTCATTTATTACCTCTGCCGCTAGAAGCGTGGGCTCAGGAGCCTTGGGGGCATGCTTCTTGTGAAACACCTTCGCAGCACCTAAGTCCCGCTGCTGACTTGGCTCACGCAACCAGTCTATGACTTGGGCCCGAGTCACCTTGCAAACTTTCGACAACTGAACAGCAAAGGCTACTTGCGCGGCGAGCTTGTCTCCCTCAGGGAAGCCCTCTGTCAGAACACCGGCCACTAACAAATCGCCAGCCAGCTCCAGCAATGGTTGCACGTGAAATGCATACAGCTCATTCAGTCGGTGCAGCAGGCGGTGCAGCGGTCCTAGGTTCGACCCTAGGTCGCAGTCACGCTTGCGCAGCCACTCTGACACAGTGCAAGCGGGCTCATCGCGCGCAAGCGCCGTCTGCATTGCCGGCACGTTTCTGAAACCGAGCCTGCGAGCCTCGAGCCCTGCCAAGACAAGCTTCCACTTTGTGCGCAGCCTGCCCCCCGACTGCTTGTTGACGATATCAGCGTGCTCGAGTGCGTCGACAACTTCACGAGCCTGCTTCTTGTGTGCCTTCTCGGCATCCCTGCGGCTGAGCGGCCCACGCGGGACACCCAGTGTCCAGGTACCTGGCCTTCGTTCGCCCGCCCGCGAGACCACCATGCTGTGGCAAGCAGTCTCTTATACACACCGCCTGGTAATTATGGATATACCCGCAACGCGCAACGTGGACATCCGCGCAACGTGGACACCCGCGCAACGTGGACATACCCGCGCACCATGGACAGCCCGCGCACCATGGACAATTAAAAAAAAAATTAAAACTGTGGACATACCCGCGCACCGTGGACAGCCCGCGCACCATGGACAATCGCGCACCGTGGACACTTGACACAAAAGCGCATGGCGACTCGTCGTGAGAAAAAGGCAGAGTACGAACGGAAGAAGCGCGCGAAACTACGTGCAGAAGCCGAAGCTGGCGATCTTGTCTCTCTTCAGAAGTGTGCTGCCGAGGCTAGGCGGTTGAGCGCCCTCAGACGCAGCGAGGATGGCGTTGAAAGGGAAAGAATTCGGAAAAAAGGTGTGAGAGAGCCACAGGCACAGGTGCAGCCGCAGCTGCAGGTGCAGCAGCTGGTGCCGGAACAGCCGGTGTTGCAGCGGGTGGCACAGCCGCCGGTGCAACCGCAGGTGCAGCTGCTGACGCAGGCGCAGCCGCTGGCACAAGCGTCAAATGTGGCAGCACTGGCAGCTGCGCCAGCTGCAGTGCAGCCGCAAGCGCAGTCGCTGGTGCTGGAGCAGCAGCTGGCCATGTCAGCTGCGGCAGCCGCGGCGCAGCCGCAATTGCAGCAGCTGGTGCTGGAGCAGCCGCTGTTGCAGCAACCAGCACAGCCGCCAGTGCAACCTCTGGTGCCGTTGCAGGTGCAGGCACAGCCATTGGCAGAAGCCACAGTTGTGACTGCGGTGGAAGCTGCAGCAGCGGCCGAGGCGGCAGTGCAGCTCACTTTGCTTCCAAGCCACGCTGTGGCAGCGCCGGCACTTGCGCAAGCCAGTCCTCATCTGCCTGAAGCGCCGCAAGTACCAGCATTGGTGCAGGTAGCAGCATGCCCTGCGAAACGCATCCCGCGTCCAAAAATAACCCGAGTAAAACTCCCTTTAATAGCTTCGCAGATTTCTGACTTAGCTGAAACAATTCGTGATGGCTTTTCACGGGCTCAGAGAAGGAATTCGAAATCTGCATGCGTTTGGATTTTGCCAGATAAGTCAATACTGTATGCGAATGGTTTCAGCTGGTACTCAAACGTGCATGCAGATGTACACAACACAGCACAACAAAGAAAGAACACATGCATTTTGAATGTAGGTGATCATGAAGCACACAAGTCATCTCATTATCTCCTTAGTCTTTGCTCGGTCATGCCAGCTTTGGGTGTCATTTTGCGTTTTTGCTATAAGAAGTGCCCATCTCTGCGAGTAGCGCATTGCCACATTTTGAGACAAGCCAGCGAGCATGCGAGGTTCGCTTGGCATACAGATAATGACCCCGGAGATTTTGAGTCTAAGATCACACGGTCTGTGAAGAAGACTTTTGTTTTCAATCTCACATCATCTCACACATCCATGCAGCTTCAGGGCGAAGAGGAATTCTTTTTTAAGAAACCTGGGGTTGGTGCTCTTTTTGATTCTGCTGTTGTCCACAAGACAGTAAAGGCAGATGATAAGACCCTGAAGTTAGCTGTGTTTATGTATGATCCGGATGAGTGTGTGTAGGTGCCTATGATTCTGCGTAGTACTAATCTGAGTTCCTAATAAAACTTATACATTGATATTTTTAAAAATATTAACTATATACACTGTAATATACATGATAACAGGCGTAACATGGACGGCCCTTAACATCAACAGGGTACATGAACATAGAAACACATCATTGGACGCCATCGGTCCAAGTTTCTGTATGGTGCTGCAATTTGCTGCCCACGTCCCCCGTTTCGATTGCCGTCAATTTGGATCCAGTCATTTGGCTTGTCTGGATAGAGGTTTTGAGCAATGTAATGATTGCCATCATATAGTAGCAAACTAATCAATCGGTATGATCCAAGGAGTTCGCAGTTGATGAAGAGCTCGCGCGCGCTGTTAGGTTGGGTCAGATTGTATGGTTGCTCCAGATCTTCTTCAGGAAGCTCAAGTGCGAGAAAACGCGGGGGCGATCCTCCATTTTCGCCATGGACCAGTCTTCGCAGTTTTTTCATGTTGACGTTGACCACTCCACATGAGATGCAGGTTGATTTATCAGCGTAGTCCTCGAGTGATGTGTTTGCTTGGCTGACAAACGCGGAAAAAGGATCGTAGCAAGTTTGTTCTAGCGCATTTTGCTGGATGGTATGCGCAAATGATCCCATCGAAGTATGACGAGGCTGCACGTGATTGCAAATTGGACAAACGGGATCGTATGATATTCGAAGAAAATCAGTGTGACTTGTGTCGTTGAACAGCCTGTAGAGAGTATTCAGGCCACTTCCAACCTCTTTCATGAGCTCTTGAATTTGAGATTCCACATGCTGCAAACTGTTTCCTTGAATGTACCTCTTCAAGATCACTTTGCGAAAGTTGTTGCGCTCTTCTGTCATGTCATTTATGGCGGCTGCGAAGACCTCAGACTCCTCCGTCATTGGGCAGACAAAGACTGCATGCCGTTTCTCCCACCAAGAACGTAGAGGATCCTCAAAATTGCAAATTATTTGCAGTGGCCCAGTCAGGTTGTTTGTCTCGGTTGGCGGAGGTTGTAAAACTAGCTCTTGGCTCGTAGAGCCTGCCCAGAGTTGTGCTGCAGCCCATATGTCGAGGGGCGCGTCTATGAAGCAGCTATTGTTCTGCCACTCATGTGACTGGTGTTTGCAGTGAGATTGTACGCATTCGTCATTGTCGCACCCCATAAGATCAGGTTTTGTTTGACTCACGTCCAATTTTTTCATTGATGTGTGTTGTTGTTGTGTCATTAAAGTTGGACGCTTCCTCTTCTTGGTCTCTAACGACTCCTGCCTTTTTTGTCGCTTTTGATCATGCGGAGATGTTGCTGCTCGAGGCTTTTGAGATCCGCGCTGTTTAGCAAAGTCACCCTTTTTGGTTCCTCTTTTTCCTACAGCTTTTGCTGTTTGACTTACAGCGTTCTTTGCTTGGATGCGATGGGCAATTTCCTGTGCTGCTGCGCTGGCAAGTGGTGCTTGGAAGTAGCCGTATTCGTCGTACGACTTCTCCCACACCTCTAACTTTGGGTCCAGGCGCAGTTTGCGTAGGTGGTCCCAATTGACTACCTTTTGGAGAACGCGTAGTCCGTTGCGGGTTGTTACACGTGACACAAGTACATACAACGATGAGATGTCGATGGCAGGTTCAAACTGCCGTGGCGTCAGACTGAGGATCAACTCTTTGTGTGTTGAACCTTGCAGCTTGTAGTCCGTGGTGGCGAATGCCAAAGTCACTGCATGCTTTCTGAGCAGTAGCCCAGTTGAAGGTCTTTTGTTAGGAGTTCCATCCTTTTTGAGCCGTTGCTTCTTTGTCCCAATGCAAGCAGACGCAGCCATTAAACTAATAGGTTTGAATTCTGTTGTTTGTATGGGATAGCCAATGGCAATGACAATCGGATCATCTTCTCCATTTAGTAGGGACACATTCTCGCGCAGCAAGGTTTCTTGAGATTTGTTTATAACTGTTGGTGTCATGTTCACGAACGCTGGCGGCTTGCTTAGGGTCGCGATGCCTCCAGGCCCTGCGAGATCTAGCAGTTGATTCAAGTCATCTGTATCTTCTTGGAGCACAAGGGAGTGCAGTTTGCCCTGAGTTCCATTCACCACGCCGTATGCCACAAAATTGGCAAACCCGTCGAGCATGCAAGGTGCTCCATACACAAAGTAGCCCCACATGTCCGGTTCGTTTGTGTACAACTCGTGCAGCATGTTGTTGCTTTGCAAGTACGATGCGGCGATCCCCACGAGGTCGATCTTCCAACGCACTAGTGCAAGCCCGTGGTGCTTGGCATATTCTAGTGCCTTTGCTCCGTTGAGACTCGTTCGCTCGAGGTTGCTAACGACACCGATCTTAACACTCCGGAACCTGTCGCGCTCAGCTTCCGAAACTGGTTGAAGTGATTTGAGCAGCTCTTCGCTTACGGGCTGTTCGCACGTATAGTCACGCATTTTGGCAAGATTCTCGCCATGCTGCCTGTCATTACGAAATCGGTGTGTGACTGTCAGCTTGCAGCGCTTGAACGCCTTGAAGAGTGCGACACCCTTAACCTTTGCAGTGAGCACTGTTGGAATACTGCTCTTCGCAAATAGTTCTTGTTTTTGTTTGTATGGCTTTCCAGTCTTGGGATTTGGCATGTCAACCTCACTTATTACGAGTGCCGCATGTAGGGAAAAACCCATGGTGCTTGTCTTCTGGTAGAAGTCGCCTGCAAGCAGCACTACCAATCCACCAAATGGCAAGTTGCATTGTAGTAGCCACTGCAACCGCTTGTTCACATGATATAGGAATTCGGGACTCACCATTGAGACTTCATCAATGACCAGCATCGTCAGAGTGCACGGTGACACGTACTGGGTGAAACGCGACTTTATTGCTGCCTCCTCATTTGGTTTCACGTTAATATCTGATTGCGAACTGATTTCAGTTGGATTTAACTTCAACAGCGTCATCAAAGTGACTGCGTTGCCCAGCTGAATCGCTGCGACACCAGTGTAAGCTGTGAGCACGCGTGTTCCAACGCTCAAGGAGGTCAGCACACGCTCTAGAGCCTTGACCACCTCAGTCTTGCCTGCGCCAGCTGGTCCGTCCATAAGGAACAACAACGGGTATGTCATGGAGTACCTTTCGGTTTTCCATGGGCTCATGTATGCTTCTCTTGCGTTTTCCCCGTTGGCAATAGTTGTGCGCTCAGACATCCACTTGCGTTTGGCCTTTCCGATCTCTCTGAGAGTCTTCTCCACTGCCCGGCCTATGCGGCGTTGCTCAATGCTTAGGGGCGGTGGCGATACCACATGACCGGCTTCTTTTGCTGCCTCACACTGTTTCTCCCAGGTGTTCACAAGCACTTGCAGCTCCTCTTCCGCGCGCTCTTTTGAACCATTGCCTAGCTCATCAAACTCGTGGGAGAAGGGTGCATTGTCCCTTGCGTCAATGCTTGCTGCTTGAGTTGAAGTCAATCGTGTTGCGTATGTGATCTCTTCGTCAATGTCTTCTTCTTGTCCATCATCTGCCACAATACCCTCGAGCTTGTCCCTTAATGCCTTTGCCTTTTTGGCTGCCTCTTTTAAAGGTACACAAATCGTGCCTGGATACCAACCAGGAGCATAAACGCGAGCCTGTGCAGACACAGCCGGGCAGGAGTGAGAGGCTTGCAAGTGGTTTGTGTGCTGGCCGGCGAGCAATTGGCAAGCGGCTGCCAAGCAATTGGCAAGCTGGCGGGCAACGCTTGGCACGGCCAAATAGTCTCGTGTGTTTGGTTGTACCTCCGATGACGGAATAGCGGTGGTGCATTGTGCATGATTGGTTGGCACTGCTGTAAGACCAATATCCTTGAGCTGCTTCTCCAGGAAGTCCTCATTATCTGCAGCTTTTTTGCACTGCGCTGGGTTTGCGGCCATTGCTTGGTTCTCCCACCTCAGCGCCTCCACAATCGCGTCCACATGTGCGGCTTCGTTGGATACCCTTGCACTACTCCTCTTCTTCTCGTCGTTCTCATCATCCGGAATCTCTGACCATGTGTGCCGGTTACGTGTGCGGAATTGTGAGAGCGCTTGCTTCTGCATTGGAGACACAGAGAGCGCGTGTGTCCATTGCTGTACAGCTACAATTCGGCCACGAGCAATTGTTTGTTGTTGTTCAGCTTCAAAGGGTGAAACTTTGCGGATTTCTTGAGCTGCTTGCACTGCAACAAGATTTGCCCTCTCCTCTAGACACTGTCGCCATGCTAACCACGTCTCTGGCAGCAGCGGTGGTGGCTTGCAGTCTTCCAATGTTGCACCGTTCTCCCATGGTACAAAAAGGGCAACAATGTATGCTGCAAACTTGTTTCGTCGCCGCAACCACACTCGATTGACAGTGGCTGATGCTCCTAGTTGCTTTGGTTCTAGTGGTATTGGTGTGCCAACGTGCTTGATGCAGCCATGTTTGGATGCCAGCCTTTGGTTGTGTGTAAAATAAAGAGGGTGACATTTATGGAAGCGAAAGCAAGCATTTGGATGCCGTCCTCGATGCATAGGCGCTTGCTTCGTTTCCTCATCCTGAGATGTTAGATCGTTGTCCTCTACCATCTCAGTGCTTGTAGCCTCTGCATCCTCTTCAGCTTGTGCTAAAGCTGCCGTGCTTTCCTCAGAAGTCATTGGCACTATGATGATGATCTGGGCATACTCGTGGGCAGTAATGTGTTGAAGCTCAGGGCCACGCAATCTGTAGTGGTTGGCAGTGTCAACAACTATTATGTCGCCCTTGTGGTCCTTGAAGGTCTTTTTGGTGCCAGTGGGGCCGATGCTGCCATCATTCGCCTCCTCCTTTTGCTGACGTGTCCATTGTGTCTCTCGACCGATTTCTTGCATCTCCTCGTCTTCGCTCTCACTTTGGCACTTTGACAAAATAGGTGCTTCATCGTTGTCAGCCTCATGCATTGCGCCGCCGGCGTCATTTTCGTCATTATTTTCTTCCCAGGACATAGTCTGACCCAGTGCTAGTAACCCTTCACGTGTAAACGCCCACGTTGCTACGTTGACCATGCGCTCGCTGCAATATTGGGCGCCCAGATTTAGATTTATTGATGTCGCCTGTGTGTCATTTAACTCCATTTGATGGCTTGTACCAACGCGTTGCAAAAAGTGAACTGCAGTGCGCCGTGATGATCCTTTATCGTCAGCAGTAGAGCCATACTTGTCAATGTGTTGCTTTGCATCAGCGAGCAGTGAAAGGGACTTCTGAAGGTCCACGGAGTTTTTGGTCAGGTACTTTACAAGGTAGAAGCATGCACCTCGTGAGCCCTCTCGCGATCCGAGGAGCACTGGATTGTTGTTGCAACGCAGCAGCAAGGAGATGCTTATATTGAAGCATGTGATGCGCGAGTTAGCGCATTCTAACTTTGACCAGACATCGGCCATTTTCTCCATTTGCTTCACAAGCTTACAAGCTTTGCGAAGCTCTTTCTTACCAGTGATCATCTCGCCCAAATTCGCCTCGCACATCTCCTCCAACCTCTGCTTCACCTCCTTCCACTCCTGTTTTTCGAGCTCCTTTTTGACCTCCACTGGACAGGCATTGAGCATCCTCTGCCAAAACTGTTGCAACTTCTTACCACTCTCTACCGTGCATGTTTGCCGTTGTTTGACCTCTTGAGTAATGTTGTGAGCCTCATCTTTCAACTTGGTCATGTCCCCAATGTCGAGTTTTGGTCTTTTCACCTCGATAACTGCAGCTGAGTGTGCCTCCATTGGAACAAGTCGAGCGATGCCACTCACAGTATCTTGATGAGATGTTAGGTTTGCTGAAGCCATCCTGCGCTCCTCTGCTTTTTCTTCCGCTGCTTTTGTTGGGACAAGCCACAGGTCGCCAGTGTGGAAGATTGTATTTAGAGATGCGGGGCCAGGGCAGCAGTCCCGGTTGGTGCATAACAAGGATGCGGGAGCGTTTGCATTACCACACGTCAGGTCCTCGAAAGACAGAACTGTCGATTGCTGATAGATCTTGTCCATCTCTACTGCTGGAAGTTCTTCCTGTATGGCCTTGTCCATCGCCTTTTCGATCGGAATTTGCAAATCAATCGATAGTTTCTCCGCGCGCGCTTTGAGGTATTGCTTTCCGGGCTTGCTTGTCTGCACCGTGGAAATGTTGAGCGCTCGTGTCTCCGGAACTGGATGTCCAAATGGGACTCCCATGCGGCATGCATTTTTGCCACCAGGTGGTTTGTGGCACGTCTTATCATGCGAATCTGGGTTGCCATCCCACACATGAGTTTGCTTGAAGGCTGCGGTGATGTATGCAGAGCGATGTAGATCCAGGTTGATTTCGTTACGATTAGTTTGACTCTCCGCAAGCACGCGCGGTACCAAGTTGTATTCGCCACGAAAGGCAGACACAAACATCGCACGTCGAGCCACATCGAGCATATGTACCTCAATTGGGAGTGAGCAGCTGAACTGCTCATCTAGAGCCTCAGCCAAAGCAGCAAAAGCTGTTGGATGCAATGCCGCTCCCGAACACAAGCTTGGTAAAGCACCAGACCACAAGAGCATGTGTAGATGATGTGCGCCGCGCCCAGTCTCTTCGACCACTGCAAACGAGCCGATGCCCTTTCCAAAGAGCCCCTTTTTACGTTTTTGCAATGGAACCGTCTTGTTGATCATTTCACTGGTTGGTGTGCCGCACATGACCTCGAGAATAACCTTTGCGATGCGATCAAAAAGGAGCGATGTGCTCGCTGGATGGAGTGCTGCCTGTCGCTGAAGCAATTGTTCAAGCGAGTTTGTCTCATCCTCATTCCTCAAGTAATCGCGTTTGAAATCCTCTGAGCTTTCTCTGAGAGTACCGAGGTATGCTTCTGGAACAGCAGGGAAGTTGTTGTTGGCACGCGTCTCCATAGTTAGACGTATGCTTAATGGATTGTGCACGTCGTCGGGTGCCACCGTCAAGAAGATACTCGGTGGCCCAAATTTGCGTATCATTGAGAGTAAATCGCTCATGCACGAAGCGCGTTCCACAGGACCAAATGGCACGCTTCGTGTTGCGATCATCACAAGCGGCATGACCTGCTTGAGCCAGAGGCGGGCCGTTTTTGAGTTAGGTTTCTTTGCAGCTTCTCGTGCCTCAGCCTCGAAGTTGGGATTATTCACGAGCTCTATGAACTCCATGCTTTTGTTCTCTCTGACGCTTGCACTCACGGAGCGAAGAACGGCGTGCCGCTGTGTTTGATTTGCGAGCACAAGGGTGAGCCCCTTGTTACGTTGGAAACGGTTCGTCTTGTGCAGCATGAGATGCCGTGTCGCCCCCTTTGGGATTGTGCCCTCGTACTTCTCCAAACCTCGTCCTAGCAAAAACTCGTACCAGAAGGCCTCCATCAAGTTGATTCCATTTTTAAGAAACTCACTCAATGGTTCTTTCTCACGCTCGAGGTTGATGTTATTTGAGGTACCACTTGCGTCCGTCTTTGTAGCCGCAATGGCTTTATGTGTGCCCACTATCAAGGCTTCTGTAACTGTGGCTGCATTCATCACTCCGATGTGTGAATTGATCACCGTCTCGTGAGTTGGTGTCGAATCTTCTTCAGTCTCAAAATGTTCCGAATGCATTATTTCGCTCTTGTCGGTCATATTGACGCCAAAATCGAGATCATCCTCTGCAAAGGCCTTGTCAACCATTTGAAGAACTTCCTTGGGTGTAGCAGTATCGGAAGCAATATCTCGCACCTGAGCTATGTCCGACGCAGCCGAGGCGCGCTCCTCTATGCGCAAATCACTTGACCGCCTTGCACTGCTTTTCAGACCATCTGCAATGCGCGATAGCGCCTTGACCACCTCCTCCATTGTTGGAGGTATGAGGTGAGAATCGCTCGCCATTCCCGTAAGCTTCGCAAGCTGCATTGTGATTCGCCGTACTTGTAAGTAATTGAAAACCACTGTGGGACGGATCTCCATGTTGTTCGACGCGAACAGGCGCGAGAGCAAGAGATCGTGTGAGCCGTTTGGACCAAGCACAAAGACGCGTGCTTTGTCGAGTAGATCATTCACACGATCCTCGATGCTGATAGACTTGCCAACATATGTCTCGAAACTTTGCAAGCCACTTTGAACAAATGCTATGCTGTGTCCCTTTAATTTGACACGCTGCCACTCTTTCTCTTTTGCAGTTGAGGGTGCAACCACCATCCAGACCAACGCGTACATACGTACGTCCGATAACACCAACTGCTCCAACTCAGAGAGGGGTGGCAACTCGAGCGTTTCTCGTCGTCCAAAGTCTACTCCTGCAGCAAGAGAGTGCTTTGGCGGACCTTTATCAGCGCTTGTTGTATGACTGCCGCATGCCTTGCAAAGCCTGACAACATGCGTTTGAGTGCCGTCCTCTTCGTCCTTGACCTCAACTAATTCAGGATGCAAATGATATTCTATTCCATTGCACCATGTTGAATTGAAAAGGTCACGCACTCGAACTTTGTATGTCTCATAGCGCAGCGCGTCATTCCCCATCTCAACTAACTCGTGAACCTCGGGGTGCTTTGATGTTGCACCAGGAATCACACGCATGAGCGTGAGAATGCCTAGTTCATCGCGTGCATTCTGCTCCTTCTTAGTGACATGAAATGATGTAGGAAGCCTTTGGAGCACGTACGAGCTATACTCGTCCGTGTCACCCCATCGAGTGCCACATGAACCGCATGCAAAAAGTGGTACTTCTGGCCCAAGCCGTGCATCAAACTTATCGTAGATCTCCTGTCTTTCCTCTGGTGTGACCTTCACAGTTTTAGAGATCTTGTCAGCCACAGCTTCAGCCCACTTATCCCAGATCTCTGCTGGTGCGCTGTCCAACGGTGGATGCTCAGCATCCCAGGTGTGAGCGTTGACCTCATGCAATAAATGGAGCGACGCGTCCACAGAAAGCTCGGGATCATTCGTAATGCCGCTACTTGTCTGAGCACTAGCATCGGACGGCACTTGTGCCTGCCTCGTGGCAAACGCACGCTGTCTTTCACTCGTCGCAGCTGTCTCAGTGGAAACAAATGCAGCGTGATTATTTTGCGCCTTCAGTTTTCGGTTCATTTTGACCCTCGACCGGCTCTGCTGGCGCGCTGGCGAGTCCTCGTACCTGGCTTGGCTCTCCAGGCGCGCCGGCGAATCCGTTCGATTCTCGTCGTGCCTGGCCCTGCTCTTCAGCCGTAGCTCAGAGTCCTGCCGCCGCTTATCTCTTTCTTTTCCTTGTGCTTGTTTGATGTCGTTCTGCAGTTCTGCAGCAAAGTCTGCCGCTGGCTGCGATAGCAGCATGAAACCTTCCAACTCCACCGCGAGCTCATGCTGCGTGGATGACCGCGCAAAGTTGTGAAAGGCATCACTGGCATCTTCGTTTTTAAGATCCTTGGACCTCAGCGGCACCGCCCACATTGTTTGCTGAGACACTTGATAGAATAGAAAGTGTCTCAACCCGCACGTTACAATGTTTCCAATGTGTTCGAATGCTTCCATTTGTTGTGGCAGCCGCATGTAACTTGCTGGTTTTATTTCCGGAACCGGAGGCAACCACACTTGGTTAGCAGCTAAGTGCGCATTCGCCTGATCACACGGCACCCACTCCAGCTCGTGTACCTGAAGCGGTCCTACTTTGAAACCGCTGTTGGCGCCTCTCACCACCTCCGCGTGATAAGTCAGCGCCTCGAAATTAACTGCAAGCAAAAGAGTGAGCTTAGTTATGAAACGCAAGCTTGTCAAAGGCGTGCGAGGCTTGGTGGTGAAAGCTTACCGTCCTTCACTTGCAGAACCGAAGTCAACGGGATGTTAGGCCATTGTGCCAGCTTAGATTTCATCTTGATCAGTGCACCAGTTGGTGGTAGAAGGACTTTTCGCAGCGGCTCTTCAGCCTCCTGGAGCGAAGAATTTGGCCTGAGCTCCGACCTCGGAGTTGGCGTCCCCTCCTCCAGCGTTTGCAGTTTGCCGCTACCAAACATGGCTCTGAAAAGCGGATTGATATTTATGTGATTGGGCATGAGAGCTTCCGCCTCCATCGTAGCTTGTATCTCCGCTGCCCGCTTCTTGGCGGCCTTGTCCTGTCTCGACTTGAAGAGGCGGGCCAGCCGCTCTGAGCTGCTCTCAACAAAAGGTTCATAGTGAATGCCGTCAAATATTATGTGCAACGGAGGCACATCTCCATGCTGAAACTCTTTGCCGTAGACAACTTTCCCAGCGATATTCTTGTTCAAGGGGTCCCCGTGAACAACAACCATAACCTGGAATTTTTTGGAATAGGCTCTCACTTCGTACTCGTTGGCATATCGTGTCTTCAGGCCCTGCTTATTCTTGTTCCTCTTTCTTGATCTTCTTGTACGAAATGGCTGGCAAAATGGTGAATGACGTGGTACATAGGACAGTGAGGACAACTGCTTCAGGTACTCCTCCTCATTAGCGAAGGGGTCCAAATTGTCGCGAGACACAGACTCTGCAGCAAGGACAACTTGAATCATGTCTGGATCCCTTTGGAATTCTGAATGTAGCTGGGCTGCAACCCGCTCACGCAAGGAGAGGATTGCTTGCATGGTTTCCTCGCAGGAGCTCTGAAGGAACTGCTTGTTGCCATGTACACCAGTGCTGTCTTCATGAAATAAACAGCACCGGAAGAAACAATGGCCATCTCCTTCAGTCTTTAGGCGCAGCCTGTTTTCATCGCAAACATCAACTTCTCCACAGTCACGCGGAGTATCACCTAAGCATTTTTTGGAAAATAGTAATCTACTCAAAATGTACTTTGAATGAGCTCAAGATTACTACTCATCAGTCTGTGCGCTATTATCTACAAGATTTGCAGCCAAGGTTCGCAAGAGCTTAATTTGCGCAATTGCCTTATTTTTCTTCATCCGGTCTATCTGCTGGGGAGTCACAGACGGGGACAAGCCGGATCCAACATGGGAGCGCTGCCTAGGAGTCCTAATTGGAGAAGAGAGGTTAGAGTTAGGGCTAGGGTTAGTGTTAGCAGGCTTAGGCTTAGGCTTAGGCTTGGGGTTGGGGTTGCGGGTAGGCTTAGGGTGAGGGTTCGTCTTAGGGGAAGGAGTGGAGAGGAGATCAATCTGATGCAGATCCTCTTCATCAAGCTCAAAATCCGAAAATTCAGAAACTACGGTAGGCATTGGAGGGGGAGAAACATCTGGTGGTGTGGTGGCTCCACCAGCAGTCTCTAAAAAATCACCCGCTTCCTCTTCGAGGAGGCGCTCCATATCCGTGATGTCCTCATCGACCGACATGTGCCTGCAAAGAAAGAGGAGGGGCTGCAGTTGAGCTCAAAAAAAACGTGAGCCCAAACGCCTCACATGGAGGCGAATGGCGCAAAAAACAAGATCAGAGAGTGCAGCGACACAAAAAAAAATGCGCGACAGGGCAAACTCACAGCTGAGACAAAGGGTGGCAGTGCACACAGCTCCAAGAAAACTCCAGGAGTGCGTGCAGCAACAGCGCAGCGCGTGCAGTGGCAGCAACAGTCATAGCAACAACAGCGCAGCAGCCATTGCATGATCTACATTTTGGAGACACATAACGATGCTGCTCCAGAGCAGCGCTGCGCGAGCAGAGCAGTGCAGCACAGCACAGCACAGCACAGGGCACAGCACAGAACGCGCAGGAGCAACGCACACAGGCAGCGCGTGCACTAGAAGCGGTGGCGTGCCTTGACGACGTCGGTTTCCAAATCTCAAGAGGAAAACAAGTTTGGTAGCGTTGCGGTTGCGTTAATATATAAAGGGCCTCCAAAACGTGTGTCAGTTTTTTCTCGCCGTTCTGCTTTTTTTGCGAAAAGGCCCTTCAGAGTCAGCGGCGAGACTAGCGTGGTCGGACGTCGGTCGGACGCAGGCTCAAAAATCGACCCCGCCCCGGAAGCTCTATTATCTCGTTAAGCTTTCCCTTCCAGGGGGGGGGAAAGAATGCCCTGTATATCTCATTTACCCCTATTT
>OJEY01000106.1_pt1 | contig 15717 bp, 19 predicted proteins | sample 1593981 | NCBI WGS metagenome assembly OJEY01 (sample SAMN05416706, study PRJEB24817) | seawater metagenome | isolation source: Sea water | place: Canada:Atlantic | collected 2013-07 | reverse complement strand
CTATCCTCTTCGTCGGCAGCGTCAGATGTGTATAAGAGACAGCCTTTAGACTCGTGACCTGAAAATGGGTCAAATAGTTTTGGAATATAAACGATATTCCATGGTGCCATAAACATAAGTGCATTTTTCGTACGACCGAAAATATGAGATACTTGATAATTGCTAATTAGATTATTGTTTTTTGATTTTCTTTTTGAAAAACCTGTTAAATTTTCTAAAATTTTTGTTGGATGTGTATTGTTTGAAGGGTCTTTTTTTATATTTGAATTACCAAAGAGACTTTTGTGTATTTCAAACATATATTTTGTACTGGCAGCATCCCTGCCCATACCTCTAATATATACTTCTTGATTGGAATAAACTTTATTTTTTAAAATCTCCCATTCATTTTTAACTTTATCATTTGGGACAAAAATTATGTCATTTAATCCATATTCGATAAAATCTTTATTAGAAATTTTAAATTTTTCTAAAAAATTTAAGTAAGAGTCTCTGCTCACCTATTCCTCAATAATAATTTCATATTTCTCTTATTTTCTTTAAATTGAATATTCTTTCTTGCATTTGCTCCTGAAGGATGAGGAAACCCTTTTAAAAAACAAGCTAATTTAAGATCGTATTTATTATTTAAATATTCAATTGTAGATGAAACTGTATTACCTAAAGGAATGATAATGGCTTTTTTTAAGGTCTTTAACTCTTTTAAAAAGTTTTTCTCAATAAACTCTATAAGTATTTTCTTCTTTAAGATATTTGAGCCTGAATAATTTTTTCCTTTATCAAATACAGGGTATTTAACTAAAGACGTAGTATGGAGATGTTTGCTGTTTTTATTAAATAAACTCTCACAAGATTTAATTTTTAATTTCTTATTTACTTTTAATTCGTCCAAGTATTTAATTAGGGTGGTTCTCATACTACCTTTAAAGCTAGATAGATCTTTGACTTCTTTTAGTGATTTGCCATCATTTATTACTTGAAAACTCTGCAGCATTTGTTGAAGTCCGGGGGTAATGCCTACAATCATTATTTTGGCTTTAGAATTAACATAATCAAAAGGTGCATAGTAAATTTTAATATTGCCTTCTTTATTAATTAAAAACTTATTATTAGTAACGATAGATTTATTAATTTTTTTAAGAGCTTTGATTTGATTTAAATATTTAGGCATTTGATGCTTAATTAACCCAAAGCCACAATTGGTATAATTTTTTTCATTACTATTTATTAGCAACAAGGAGTAGTTCTACAAATGATTCATGCGCCCAAAACGAGCATTCTAATCAGGTGTCTAGGTGACGGCAATGAAACTGTGTGGATGGGCTATAATTATATAGATAACGTAATGAGAAGACTAATTAGCTACGATTTCTTGATTATAATAATATCATTTTTAAAACTAAAGTTAAAATATAAATAACAGTTACAAAAATCGAAATTGTAAGCAGCCAATATAATATGATCAATCTGTCTTTAAATATTTTTTGCTTTTCTACTGAATCAGAATCTTTTACTTTTGTAATAGATTTATTAAATTCATTTTTATCATAATGATCATAGGTAAATTTCCAAAAAGCATCTGGGCTGTTGTGATCATTTTCTATGTCAAGACTTTTTAAATAATTTGTTAAAAAATTACTTAAAAAAATTAAGACTACTAAAAATGAAATGGACCAAAGTAAAGTCATTTAATCTTTCAAAACCTCGATCCTTAAAAGTTTTTTCATTAAATTATCGAAGTATACAATTTGGGTTAAATCCAATTAAATCATCCATCCCATCAGGCACATGCATCTTTCTTTTACTTAAATATATTGGATCATGTTCCAGTTTTACACCGGCAACTATCTCCATTAGTGTGTCTATAGCTATTGCCATTTGGTGAGTATGTGGAATAGCCTTGGTTGGGTCTTTGATTTCATTCCTATTATCACCACTAAACTTTCTACTTCTAAATTTTTCTTCATCAGTAATTGCTAAGTTGACTAGCTTTGCAGAATTTACAAGTTTATTTTGTATATGTTCTGGCACTTTCGCACCCCATAGTTTCGCGATATAAATATATCCAAGGGCAATATCTACTCCATATGAATGATACCACTGCGCTCTAACACCTCTAAAAGAATTATTGTTAATATATCCATCGTCATAAAATAACTTGTCAATTTCTTTAAAAGTATGATTAATTTCTTTGGCAGCAAGTTTCTTATTGTCCGTCCATGAGGCATAAACTAATGTCGACAAACCACCGTTAGCCATTGCATAGAATCCTTTTTCATTTTTCCTAAACTGAATTGGTTTTAGAAACTTTTTGTACATTTTGTTAATATACTTATTTACTATTTTAAGTTCTTCTGGATCTAATTCAGATTTAAGCCAAATTGCAATGATCATATAGTTTCCAAACCATTGTGATGCAAATTCATATTCATGATACCAACAAGGTTCATTTTGATTACCATTTGCATAGCACTTAGGTTTTTCTTTTAATTCCTCATAACCAATACTGTTATGTAAAGTATTTGCTTTTGCTAGTTTTATTAAAAATTTTTTTGCGATATCTATATTAGATTGGTTCTTGTTGCCAATTGCATTATGTGTTGAAGCCATCATTACTTTAATGGGCACAGTAATAGGATCATGATCAACATAAATAGAATTACTATTTTCTGTATGATATTTTGCCCAATCAAATCCAATCACACTTTCAACTTTTTTAACGACAGACGAATTGCTAAATGATTTATCTGCAGGAATTGCTGAGCAAGTCTTGATCTCTTTTATATAATAGTTACCAGGAAACGTGATATCTTTAGATTTTACTTTAGCATAAGCATTTGAGCTCAACAACAAACTCAAAACTAATCCCAATACAATCTTCTTCATCTCAAAATTCTACACTTAAATTTCGGGCAATGGAACGGTGTGGATGGAAAGATTGGTTTTTTTCTGTAGACTAAAGTTCTTTCCATAAGTATCATTTCTTCTGTGAGTCCGTGCAAAACGACTTATATGCTAAGGATAAATCGTCTGGGCTCACGCTCTTATACTTCTCATGATTACGATTTATATCTGGATTATTTTTCACACTAAAAAACTACTAAACTTACAACTCCTATAGCAAAAAAACCAATCGGAACTGAAATATAAAATACCATCATGACTATATTACGGGGAATAAATCCTACAGGTTTGATTTTTGTTAAGTACTCTTTTCTTGCAAAATAAATTGAAGCAAGGGTTAGTAGAAAATAAGTTATAGGTGCAATCCATTCTAACGAAGAACAATCGTTACTACTCATACAATATGCTAACCAACTACCTCTCATAATTTATTCCTAATATTGTACGGTCTCAAGAACCACGTTTCAAGTTTGATTTAAAAGGAAAAGTTGTGGATAGATGGAATTATAAGGCTTTTAAATGCTTTAAAGCTTTTTTGTACTTTTCTATTCGGGTGAGATCTTTTTCAGTTAAGGTACCTAGTCTACTTAAATCTAGGTTGTCTTCGATATCTGCCATTTTTACCTTGGTAGCAATCTTATTGGTGGCAGCTCTCTTGATGAATTCTTGATAGTCTTCTTCTTCTGAGTATTTGGTTACACAACGTAAGCTTTCAATCACAGAATCTTCAAAGCCTTCTTCCTTTAACCGATCAAAGGTCCAATCTGAATCTTCTACTACATCATGAAGGATCGCTACTATTTTTTCCTGATCATTACTCATGGCATGCATGACTCTTATGGGATGGTTAATGTAATCATGGCCCCCTCTGTCCTTTACTCCCTTATGAGCTTCTTGGGCAATTTCGATAGCTCTTTCTAAGTTCATTGTAACAACCAGACTACTACTTAAATAAAAAAAGTTAGTATTTTAAGAAAATGAGTTTTGTAAAAAAAATTTCTAAAATTATACGCCTTTCAATCACTACATTAAAGAAATCTAAAGCATTGAAAACAAAGACAAAAATATTAAATTTTTACGATTAAAAAAAAACCCTTGGTATGTAATGCTTAAGAAATCCTATTAATTTTATTTTAACCAATTAAGCAAATAACTACTTGGTTTTGCTACGATATAATTTGTTTTGGTTTTTAATTCGTCAATTTGACTTATTCTTTAAATGGGCAGAGGGTAATTGTTGGAGGAGGACTAAATATGTCACCACCTGAAACTTGAAGGTTTAAATAAAATTAAACTTTTATAAGTAGACTAAAAATGAATTCATTTTTCTAAATGAATTCGGCAGAAATGCCATTTAAAGGGGGCTCTTTGGTAATTATTACCGAAGAGTCGTTCCCGACTAAATATTATTTATTAATGCTTTGCTTTAAGTTTTTGAGGGAAGTGTCACTAAATTTGGTTTTGTATAAATAGCTTCCTCCAAAACCTATCACAAACATCACCACTCCAATCACTATCTTTATAAATACTTTATCTTTCATTTTATTTGAAAATATTAGATGGGGTTCGTTTTTTGGTTATTAGTTTTACTTATAACTTTTCGTCATTAAATTTTATTAATTAAATTTAACTTTAGCAACCATTCCAGCATCGTAATGACCGGGAACATTGCAAGCGATCTCTAAAGCTACTTTATCTTTAAATTTCCAAATAATTTCATCTTGCTTGCCTGGTTCTAATAAAACACTGTTAGGGTCGTCATGAGTCATTGGACCATTCCCCATGTCCATTTTCATAGCTTCTTTATTAATACGGTCTATTTCTAAGACACCATGTTCCACCATCATCATCATTTCTTTTTGATGCTTTAGATGCATTTCAGCTGTGCCAATATTAAATTCATGAACCATTGCTCCCTTGTTTTTAACAATGAAACGTATCGTTTCCCCAGCTTTGATGGAAAAATTTTCAGGTTCATAATAATTATCAAGCATGGTCACTTCAATGGTTCTGCTAACATCGCTAGCTTTTCCGGGCTCTCCTGCATGGCCACCAGAATGTTTTCCGGCTGCATGAACCCATGATGTAGATAAAGTTGCTACTAAGACTGATATAGAGAGAATAGATTTTAAATTCATAATTTATTTTTTCTTATTTTTTTTTAATTACACTCATAGTAATGAGAAATTATCATAACTCTAAATAAGCAGTCAATTCAATATTGACGCATTTGCACAAATATTAATTCTCCATTCAAGACAATAAAACAATGTGAATTGGCTGGGAAAGATTAGTTTATTTTAAGAATCTTGGTTGTAGTCTTCATCATAAGGTAGACTTGATGCGTATTCTGATGGTTCGTTCTTTTTAGCAACTTGTTCTTTATTTTTAGCTTCAAAGTCTTGGCCTAAAAAATCAAAAACCTTCTCATCAAAGATAAGGTCTTTATAAGCAATTTTTCTTACCAGATAAATACCCTCCATGGATTTGGCTCTAGATAATGCAACATAGGTTTGCCCATGTGCAAAAGCACCTCTATCTAAATCAATCGCTACCTTTTCAAAAGTCTGTCCTTGGGATTTGTGGATGGTCGAAGCCCAGGCTAATTTCAATGGATACTGAGAAAAAGTTGCCACTACTTTACGGTTAATCGTATCCTCAGCAACAGTGAATTGAATTTTATCCCATCTACTTTTTCCTAATACAAAAATTTCATCTTTAATTTTAATACTAATGGAATTGGGCTTTAATTCATGAATGATTGCAAGGGTTCCATTCGACCATCGTCTAGGCTCATTGCCAACATCGTTTTGAGTTAACATAACCTGTGCTCCTACTTTTAACTTTAATGTTTCTGGTGATGGACAGTCTTTTTCTTTAAAATCTCCCTTGATAGATCCTGCATATTCAAAATGCTTAGAATCTAATTCTGCTAATTTCGAATTATTAATTTTATCTACTTTGGCATTGGTGGTGGAAAGTAGAATAACGCCATTCGGTACTTTAAAACCAGGTCCTTGATATCTTTGATTAATGTCTGCTAAATCTTGATCGTTGACTTTGGCTATTCTGAATTTATTCAATAAATCAATAAATGATTTATCGGATTGTCTAAATATTTTAGTTAATTCATTAATTTGAAAATTAGATTGATAAAAAACCTGTGAGTTGAAAAAATAACTTCCATCAGGGTAAATGCTTCTCATCACATCCCCTTCTAAATTTTGATTAACGATGGGTGAAAGCTGTAACAAATCTCCAAACATCACTACTTGAACGCCACCAAACACTTTTTGGTTTCCTCTATTCTTTCGCAATGATTCATCAATCGCATCTAGAATATCCGCTCGCATCATAGAGCACTCATCAATCAGCAACACTTCCATTTTTTTCAACAAAGCTTTATCTTTTAAGAATCTGACATCTTCTTTTCTAATAAAAGTAGGTGGTAATTTAAAAAGCTTATGGATCGTCATGCCTTTTGCTTTAATTGCAGTCAAACCCGTAGGAGCTACAATGGCATGAGGTCTTTTCGTGTTCTGTCTAAAATATTCAAGCAAAGTAGATTTTCCACATCCTGCTTTTCCGGTAATAAATAAATTAGATTTGGTGTTTTCAATCGTATTAAAGATGCTTTTGAACTCTTCAGTTAATACAAAGGAGCTGGGCAATTCTGTTCCGGTATCTAGTTCTATTTTATCAGCCATTTTTATTTTTTTTCTTAAATATGAAAAACACAACTATCAGAATTGTCTGAAGAATAGTAAAGATAACAAAACTAGTAAGGTAGAATGTGGAAAGCTTTTAAACATCTTAAGATTTTTAGCATTGTTCATTTTGGTCTAGATCTTTCTTAATCAAGACAACTTAATCTAACTTCATAATCTGAATAAATGAGGGTATTGGGGCCACTAAGCCGGTAAGTCTTCATTTTTTTTAACTTATAACCTAATTTTCGGTAGTTACGGATAGTTTCAGCAGCTTTTCTCCGATATTTGATATTTTTCCACCAAGAACTATTTCCCGTTTCAATGACAAATTTACTTTTCATGCTCTAAAATAAACATTACATTTGTCTAAATATTATACAAATATAAATTAAAAATATTTTATGAAAATATTAGATCTTAGGAAATTAAAAGATAATAAAGAAAATTTTTATTTCCAGCCGGACACACCTATTAGCGAAATTGCTACAGCATTAAAAGAGCGAAGTATTGGTGCAGTACCTATTGTTGATAATGCAAACAAGCTAGTGGGAATTGTCTCGGAGAGAGATATAGTAACTAAACTGGTGGTAGAGGCAAAGGATGCTGATTTAACTACCGCTAAGGAAATCATGACAAGTGAAATCATTGCCGCTAAATTAAATGACAGCATTGATTCAATTATTGCAATAATGAAAAATAAAAATATTCGTCATATGCCTGTGATAGATGAAGAGAATATTTTAACTGATTTTTTTTCCATACGAGATTTTTTAAGAGCAGAAATAGAAATGAGCACTGACATCAAACAAAAACACAAAAATATTGTGCGTTATCAAATTACTGTGTCTGCATTGTTAATAACACTAACGGTATTGGGTGCTTTTTTTGATTTCTTTGATAAGAAAAACTTAGTTATAATTTTTTCATCAGTTTTTTTAGTTATAGGTATTTCCGCTGTCATGACGATACGTAATAACAAAAATTACAATCCTGAAAATTACGACTCTAAACTTTAATAAAACAAGTCCTTAAATATGAAATTTTTTAATTCGATAAAAAGCACCTACGTGAAATATGCCACTTTTTCAGGCAGAGCAACCAGATCTGAATTTTGGTTCTTTGCACTGTTTTATTACACGACTATTTTTCTCTTAACTTTTTCTATGTTCTATTTCCAAATGAGTAACGTGTTGATGTGGATCATGTATGCCTTTTCTTTGGGAAGCTTACTTCCCTACCTTGGAGTAGCTATCAGAAGACTTCACGATTCTAACAAAAGTGCCTGGTATGTCTTACTACCTATTGTTCCTAGTATCGTGTCTCGAATAGAGGGTTTCGAGTGGTTTGGAATTATATCTTTAGTGATTAGTATTTTATTATTTTCATTACCCAGCGATCTTAAAAAAAATAAGTATGGGCCTGTGATTGTTTTTAAAAAGAAACGTGTAAAAAAAAAACCAAGGCTAAAAATAAAAGCAAAAATCAAATAAAAAAATTAGCCAAATAAAAATAAATATATATTGGCTCAAATTAATAACTAATATAAAAAAAAACTAAGAAGAGAAAAAGATAGTTTTAGTTAATTATCCCTTTTACTGGAGAAGATGGTGAGGCAATATTAATTTTGTCCATTCTGCCTGATAAAAAGGATTGTCTTCCAGCGATTACAGCATTCTTCATGGAGGTTGCCATCAGAATAGGATTCTGAGCTTTGGCTATTGCAGAATTTACTAACACTCCATCACAACCTAGTTCCATAGCAATTGCAGCATCAGATGCAGTACCAATTCCTGCATCGACAATAACTGGGACCTTGGATTGTTTTTTAATAATTTCTATATTTAATTTATTAGGAATTCCTTGTCCGGATCCAATTAAAGAACCTAAAGGCATAATGGCTGCCACACCAATTTCTTCTAACTGTTTGCATGCAATAGGATCATCCGAGCAATAGACCATAACTTCAAAACCTTCTTTCACTAATATTTCAGCTGCCACTAAAGTTTCTCTCATGTTGGGGTATAATGTTTTTTCATCTCCTAAAACCTCTAGTTTTACCAAATTCCAGCCTCCACTTTCTTTGGCTAATCTTAAAGTTCTCAAAGCATCTTCAGAATTAAAACATCCTGCAGTATTAGGAAGGTATGTAATTTTTTTAGGATCAATAAAATCCATTAACAAAGGTTCTTTCGTGTCGGTGATGTTAACTCTTCTTACCGCAACTGTCACAATATCAGCACCCGACGCTTCCACTGCATCTGCAGTTTCTTGTAAATCTTTATATTTTCCCGTTCCTACAATTAAGCGAGAATTAAAAGTTCGTTCACCAATTTTAAAAATGTCTGACATTTACCCTCCTCCTATAAAGGTTACTATTTCAACAACATCTTTATGAGCTAATTTGGTAACAGAGTATTTGTCTTTGGGAACGACGCTTTTGTTCAGTTCAACTGCAACTTTGGTCTTATCAATAGAAAGCTTGCTCAAGAAATCATCAATATTGCATTCTTTGTCTAATGGATATGCATTTCCATTTAATTGTATTTCCATAGTTTTTATTATAATTAATCCCAAAGCTATATGACCTTAAAAATACAAATTATCAACGGTCCAAATCTAAATTTATTAGGCAAAAGAGAGCCTGATATTTATGGACATTTGACTTTAGACGAAATTAAAAAAGAAGTGGATAGCCACTGTCAGCCAAAAAAAATAACTGCAGATTTTTATCAATCTAATATTGAGGGAGAATTGGTTGGAAAAATTCAAGAAATATCAGAAAGCGCGGATGGTTTAATTATTAACGCCGCTGCGTTTACTCATACTTCGGTTGCTATATTGGATGCCTTAAATACGCTGAACATTCCTAAAATTGAGGTTCATATTTCCAATGTGTTTGCTAGAGAAGAATTTCGCCACAAATCAATGATTAGTAAATCGGTGAATGGAATTATTTGCGGATTTGGATTGAATAGTTATATTTTAGCCGTTGATGCGATAGAAAGAATTATTAAAAATGAAAATAAATAAAGATTTAATCAAAACCCTATCTGGGTACTTGGAAGAATTTAAGCTAACGAGTCTTAGTTATAAAGATGGAGACATTTCTATTAAAGTTGGAAAAGAAACAAAAGCAACTGCTGTAGCCTCTGCACCATTGACAGCTGCTCCTACAGCTACCGTTGCAGCCAACGAACCGGTAGAAGATCCATCTCTTCACTTAATCAAAAGTCCTATGGTCGGAACTGCTTACCTTGCAGCAGAACCTGGTGCAAAACCATTTGTTACAGTAGGAACTAAAGTTAAAAAAGGAATGACTATATTAATTATTGAAGCCATGAAAACCATGAACCACATTCAAGCAACCTCAGATGGTGAGTTAAAAGAAGTATGTGTCAAAGATGGTGAAGCAATAGAATTCGACCAAATTCTAGCAAAAATAAAATAACTCATGATTAAAAAAATTTTAATCGCCAATCGTGGTGAGATAGCAGTTAGAATTATTCGTGCATGTAAAGAATTAGGAATTAAGTCCGTTGCTGTCCATTCCAATGTCGATAGTGAATCTATGCATGTCCAAATGGCGGATGAAAGTATTTGCGTAGGGCCTCACAAAGCTCAAGACAGCTATCTAAACGTACAAGCCCTCATCTCTGCTTTTGAATTGTCTGGTGCTGATGCCATTCACCCTGGTTATGGTTTTTTATCAGAAAATTATAATTTTGTTAAAATTTTAGAAGATCACAAGATTAAATTTATTGGACCCAGCTCTGCATTAATTAATAAGATGGGTGATAAAATCCAAGCTAAAAAAATCGCTAAAGAATTAGGATTACCAGTCATTAAAGGTTCTGAAAAAGGAGTTTCCGAAATTAATGAGGCTAAAGAAATTGCTAATAAGATTGGATACCCGGTTCTGATCAAAGCTGCTGGTGGTGGTGGTGGAAAAGGAATGAAAATTGTAGAAAAAGATTCTGAATTATTGGAAAATTTACAAATGGCTAAAAATGAAGCCAAAAAGTTTTTTAATAATGATGAAGTGTTTATTGAAAAATATTTCAAAAACCCAAGACACATTGAAGTTCAAATACTTTCAGATGGAAAAGATAATACGGTACATCTTGGGGAAAGGGACTGTACTATTCAAAGAAGACACCAAAAAGTAATCGAAGAGTCCCCTAGTCCTGTCATTACAGCCAAACAGAGGGAAGATTTATTAAATACCTGTGTCCAAAGTATTTCCAAACTTGGATATGAAGGTGCAGGTACTTTGGAGTTTATTTATGAAGATGGAGAGTTCTTTTTCTTAGAAATGAACACTAGATTACAAGTAGAGCATCCTGTTACCGAAGCGGTAACTGGCATAGATATTGTTAAAAGACAGATAGAAATTGCCTCCACCGGAAAACTAAGTTTAAGACAAGAAGATATTACATTTTCAGGTCATGCCATCGAATGCAGGATTAATGCAGAGGATTATCAAAAAAACTTTCAACCTAGTGCGGGTACGGTTACCACCTATCATCAACCCTCTGGACTTGGAACAAGAGTAGATGGATGTATTTTTCAAGGTGGCAAAGTTCAACCCTATTACGATAGCTTAATTGCAAAATTAATTTGCCACGGAAATAACAGAGAAGAATCGATAGCTATTTCTAAAAGAGCTTTAGATGAATTTGTGATAGCTGGAATAGAAAGTACCATTGGCCTTCATAAAAAAATCCTACAGCATGATGATTTTGTGAACTCTAAATTTGATACGAACTGGTTAGCGAAATCAGATATTCTTAATTAAACACAACTCTCAATCCAAATATCATAATTAACATGTTCCATGGGATTGATCGATGGAAATCCAGAAAACATCCATCCATTATAAATATATACTTGGTCTTTATTTTTTTTATTAGGATCTTGGATTTGCACAAAAGCAGAAGTTTTTAAAGAACCATCACTATTATCCAAGACGCATCTTTTAATTAACACCTCTAAAGAATAAAACTTATATTTTTTATTGATTTGAATGGTATGGGTATTTTTTTTGGAAGTAATTTTATCCAGAATAACAATATTCGCTGTATTGGCATTACTATCTAATATTTTTACATCTTTTAGACCCTGACCAAGCGCATAGATAGGAGATAGAAAAATAAAAAGAAAGAAATAGGCTAAGATTCTGGTTGCCATTTTTTATAAGAATCTTTTTTTTCTTTTTTGGATTTAGATGGGCTATAGGCTAATTTTGAGCCAGTGTAATTACGGTGATGTTCTTTCATCCAATCATGATTCTCGAATTTAATTTTATCAGGAGTGGATAGTGAAGTTTTATGAATCCACAAATGCCACTCGGGAGGTATCCTAGACGAATCAATATCGCCATTATAAATAACCCATCGTTTAGAATCATCTTTGTTTCTGTGATACCTATTTCCAAACTGATCTACTCCGACTAACTTTCCAGAAAAAAGTGTAAACAAAAATGTTCCGACTGTTTGGGTATTCCACCAAGTGAAAATTGATTTTAAAAAATTTATTAACATATACAAGCTTAAGTTGTTTTAATTTAAATAGACTTACCACACAATCTAAAATACAAACATTGTAAATTCAAATTGATTCTAATTTATAAAATATGAGCAAATACTTAGCAGAGAGTTTCTACACTTGTTTATTTAAAATTACCCACCAACTAGAGGAAGTAACCAACCAAAGCTTAAAAGATCTAGAGAACAGAAAAGATGGGAAGTTTGACTTAATTGACATCAAATTTAATAAGAGAAAAACCAAAGCTTTAAGCGATATTAAAAAGGGACTATCTTCAGACACTTCTACCCCTGCTGAAAAACAAGAGATCATCAAAGATTTAATACATTCAGCAGCTCAATCAGAACCTGCACCAGTTAAAGGGGTTGCGGCTGTAAAAGATAGTAAGTTTTTCAATGGTAGAAAGAAAATGCCTGACCGAAGAAAAGGCTATATTCAAAAATCTGAAATTGGTGGTCATAAAGTTTATTTACATATTGGAGAGTATGACGACGGTAAAGTCGGAGAGATTTTTATTGATACTAATAAAGAGGGTGAATTGGTGAAATCACTAATGAACAACTTCGCGATAGCTATATCTTTGGGCTTGCAATACGGAGTTCCTCTAGAAGAATACGTAGATGCATTCATCGATACTAAATTTGAACCTTCTGGAAAAATTGCTGGAAACGACAGAATATTAAGTGCGACTTCTATTTTAGATTATATCTTTAGAGAGTTAGCAATATCTTATCTAAACAGAGAAGATTTAGCACATACACCCTCTATCAAAAAAACAGATATGGGCACGGAAGAAGAAAATGCAGAACAGGATAAGTTTTTAGATGTCTTAAAAAATATTACTAGTAAAGGCTTTGTAAGAAATCAATATAAAGAAAAACTAGTAGATCTTAGTAACGTTAGACTTAATATTAAAAGTAAAAACGCTATTTAATCTTTTTTAGATTCAACTCTTTCAATTGCTGATCAGTTACGTCACTAGGAGCATTCATCATTAAGTCTTGAGCTCCTTGGTTCATAGGGAACATAGTTACTTCTCTAATATTTTTCTCATCTGCAAGTAGCATAACAATTCTATCTAATCCCGGTGCAATCCCTCCATGGGGTGGAGCACCATACGATAAAGCGTTAATCATACCGCTAAATTTATCATCTACTTGGTCTTTTGAATATCCAGCAATACCAAACAGTTTGTACATCAGTTCTGGTTTGTGATTTCGAATTGCGCCTGAGGATAGCTCGATACCATTACAAACAATGTCATATTGATACGCTTTAATATTTAAAGGATTATTAAAATCAATATTTTCCATCTTTCCTTGTGGCATGGAAAAAGGATTGTGACTGAAATCAATTTTATTAGTAACAGGATCTTGTTCAAACATCGGGTAATCCACAATCCAACAAAAGGCAAAAGTATTTTCATCTATCAGTTTTAACTCATTGGCAATTTTATCTCTTGCGATTGCTGATAATTTTTCTACCTCTGATTTTTTTCCACAAGCAAAAAAGATACTGTCTCCCACTTCTGCTTCACAAAGTTTCATCAATTCTTTAATAGCTGTTTCAGAAAACAATTTTCCGATAGGTCCTTTACCAGAAAGAACATTGTTATTATTTTCAATAGTAAGATAAGCCAAACCGGATGCGCCCTGCTCTTTGGCCCACTTATCAATTCCATCAAAAAAACTTCTTGGTTGTTCGGATGTTTTAGTCGTTTTGATAGCTCTGACTAAAGAGCCTTGTTTGATTAACTTTTTAAAGATTTCAAATTTAACTTCCTCACTAAGAAATAGATCGGTAGTGTCATAAATCATTAATGGATTTCTAAGATCTGGCTTATCGGTTCCGTACTTTAACAATGCATCGTCATAGCTAATTCTAGGAAACACTTTGGAGATAACTTTTTTCTTTGAAAATTGTGAAAACACGTCGTTCATTAGTTTTTCTAAAATAGTAAAGATATCTTCCTGCTCCACAAAAGACATTTCAATATCTAATTGGTAAAATTCGCCTGGACTCCTATCCGCTCTAGCATCCTCATCTCTAAAACAGGGAGCTATTTGAAAATATTTATCAAATCCCGCTACCATGATTAATTGCTTAAATTGTTGTGGTGCTTGGGGTAAGGCGTAAAATTTTCCTGGGTTTAATCTGCTAGGAACTAAAAAATCTCTCGCTCCTTCTGGGCTAGAGGCTGTTAAAATCGGTGTTTGGAATTCTAAAAATCCAAGCTGACTCATTTTATCTCTAATGAAAGAGATCACTTTAGATCTAAGGATAATATTTTGATGTATTTTTTTTCTTCTAAGATCCAAGAAACGATATTTTAATCTTATATCTTCTGAATATTCTTGATCACTAAACACAGGCATCGGAAGTTCACCACAAGTTCCTAACACTTCCATAGAATCAACTACCACTTCCATCTCTCCAGTATCCAGCTCTGCATTGATTGCATCCGCTGCTCGTTTAATACAAGAGCCAGTGATCTTAATAACGGTTTCTAATTTTAATTTTTCTATCTCTTCAAAATGAGAGCTGTCCTTTTGAACTACACATTGAGTCATGCCGTAATTATCTCTCAAGTCTATAAATACTAGATTTCCATGATCTCGTTTTTTATGAATCCAGCCTGATAAGGTAACCTTTTCGTCACTATTCGACGCTCTTACTTCATTACAATTGTGTGTTCTATAAATATTCACTATGTATCTCCAAAAAATAAATACATTTAATAATTAAAAAAAACAATCAATTAAAAGTTAATGATCATTCAATCCAACCAAGATCTTGAAAAATTTTGCAAACTAGCATCTAGGAAGAAAGTTTTGTTTATAGATACCGAGTTTGACAGGCGTAATACCTACTATTCAGAATTGTCATTTATAAGTGTCTATGATGGAACTAAGTTTTGGTTAATCGACTGCCTCACAGGCATCAAGGTAGAAGCTTTATCGAAAGTGTTAAATAATAAAAAAATTACCAAGGTATTGCACGGGTCTCAGCAAGATTTAGAAATTTTTAAACACCTCCAACTACCCCTCAACTCTTTATTTGACACACAAACAGCAGCCCAATTTTGCGGGTTTGAACAGCCTATTTCTTACGCCAATGCTGTATTAAAAATTTGTAAAGTAAGCTTGGATAAGCAACTACAAAATAGTGATTGGTTAAAAAGACCAGTCAATAAAAAAACTATCGAATATTTAAAAAATGATGTGAAATATTTAAAGCCGCTGTACGCTTTCTTTTTAAAAGAATTAAAAAAAAATAAAAACTTTTCCTATTTCAAGGAAGAAATGTCTATCATCGACCAAGCAAGCGACACCATCACTAGCAGTCTAATAAGAAAAAAAATGAACAGTAAGACAATCAACAACAAAAGCTTTCAAAGCTTGCTGCACACAAGAGAGCAATTAGCACAAAAAAAAAATCTACCCAAAAATTGGATTTTCCCAGACTCAGGTATTTTAACGATCATAAAAAACAAAGAGTACAAAGACATTAAAGCTGTCTCTTATACACATCTGACGCTGCCGACGAAGAGGATAGTGTA
>OJEY01000096.1_pt1 | contig 16823 bp, 15 predicted proteins | sample 1593981 | NCBI WGS metagenome assembly OJEY01 (sample SAMN05416706, study PRJEB24817) | seawater metagenome | isolation source: Sea water | place: Canada:Atlantic | collected 2013-07 | reverse complement strand
TCTCGTGGGCTCGGAGATGTGTATAAGAGACAGGCTTTTTATCATTGAAAAACACATATTTTTCAAACCAAGAATCTCCACTTTTGCTAAATTGTTTAACGGGCAGAGCATCAAAAAACTCATTGCCAAGAATAATCAAATTATCTTTTTTTTTAAAGTCTTCAAGACTATCAATCCAGTAAATATTTTTTTCTTTTTTAAGGGTATTTTTTTGAATTTTTTTTAAACTTTTGCTCTTTTCTAAAAAATAATAATTAACCTTAGATTTAAAGAAATTTATTTTACCTAAACTTGAAATTATATCCTTTCCCATGGTTCCGTCTCCAGGGCCTAGCTCTAAGATATTGAGAGTTTTTGGTTTCTTAATTTTATTCCAAAAAAGAACAATCCAAATAGCTATCATTTCAGAAAATATGCTAGATACTTGTGGGGAAGTTACAAAATCTCCACCATGTCCGAATTTGGTTTTTTTTTGATAATAGCTCTCTTTAAATTTGTAGAGACAAAAATCTATATATTGATCTAGAGGAAGAATTTTTTTTTTTTTAATTTTTTCTAAAATCATTTTTTGACTTCCATATTATAAAAAAGCTTCCGAAAAAAATTGTTAAAAGACTCAGTAGTGTTCCCATGCTAAGTCCAAAGTACAAATAGCCTAAATGCTGATCTGGTTCTCGGAAAATTTCCGCAATGATTCTAAAAAAAGAATAGCTCATTAAAAAAACAATAGATAGGTAACCATTTTTTTTACTTAACCTCTTAACCAAAGAATTCATAATAAAAAACAATAATAGCCCCTCTAGTAATGCCTCATATAGTTGAGATGGGTGTCTTGCTATCTGATCGTAATTTGGAAAAATAAATGACCAGGAAACATCCGTTGCCTTTCCTACCAACTCACCATTAATAAAATTTGAAATTCTTCCTAAGAAAATCCCAATGGGAGATATGCATGCCAAAACATCTGTTAATGACCAAAATGAGATTTTATTTTTTTTAGAAAAAATAAAAGATGATATTACTATACCCATCAAACCTCCATGGAATGACATTCCGCCATTCCAGACTTTTGCTATCTCCGCCAAATTCGATAAATAAAAACCAAAATCATAAAAGAAAACATATCCAAGCCTACCACCAAAGATGATTCCCAAGACCGCCCACACGACGTAATCATCAAGATTTTGTTCAGATAAATTCGCATTTGAAAAGTTTTTTTTAATTAAGTATTTCCCCCAATAAACACCAAAAAAAATTCCAAAAATATATGCTAGCGAATACCATCGTATAGAAAGAAACCCCAAGTTTATTAAGACAGGATCAAAATTATGAACAATCATTAGGCGGGAAATGTTAGGGTCACTTTTAGACCTGATTTATTTTTACCTTCAGTAAATTTAATAGTTCCACCATGAGAGTTAACTATATCTTGGACTATTGATAAGCCCAAGCCAACACTACCTTCAGACATTTGTCTGCTTTTATCCAATCTGTAGAAGGGTCTTAATACTCTTTCTCTTTCATTTTCAGGTATGCCTGGCCCCTTATCTTCAACTGCAATTTCTATTTGTGATTTTGTTTTTTTTATTCCAACATCAGCATTGCCAGCATATTTTAAAGAGTTGTCGATCAGATTGTATATACATCTTTTTATTAAGTGCTGCCTCCCAGTCATAAATATTTTTTCATTACACTGCAGGGTAAGAGATTTATTGGAATATTTGTGAATAATTTCAGTCATTAAATTTGAAAGATTAAATTGTATCGAATTGACAGATTCTTGGGTAGTCGAAAAGTCCAAATATTCAGAGATCATTTTTTCCATTTCTAGAATGTCATCTTTAATTTTGTCTAAAGAATTATTTTTATTTAAAATTTCAATTTGTAATTTTAATCTAGTCAAGGGTGTTTTTAGGTCATGACTAATACCTGAAAGCATGGCTGTTCTTTGACTGATGTGTCGTAAAATTCTTCTTTTCATTTTTTCAAATTCAATGATTGCTTTCCTGACCTCCACTGCTCCAGTTGGTTTTAATTCGGGAACATATTGGCCTTTACCAAATTTTTCAGCAGAATCTGCAAGGATAGAAAAAGGTCTCACTTGGTTTCTTAAAAACAAAATAGATATTAGGAGCAAAAAGAAAGATGGAATGGTGATCCATAAAATAAAAATTCTTGCAGAAGAGTTTCTAATTCTAGACTTTAAAACAATAAATTGAATTACGTCTTTGTTAGTACTAATTCTAATATCAACGACATCTTTTTTGCTTTTGGTGTCATACCAAAATGGTACTCGCAGATCTTTACTTAACCGTTCTTCCAAAAGCTGATCATGCAAGCTATATGTAAATACATCTTTAAATTTAGGAAGCTTATGATTTTTTTAACATTAATTTTTAAAATCAATTTTTTTTCTAAAACTTTTTTAATGAAATTAAAATCTTTTCTTGTTTCTGGATCTATATAAACCTCCGTTACTGCATTGATTTCGCCAGCCAAAGTTCTTACTAGCTCTTTATTAGTTTTAATCCATAGGCTGTCAAAAAAAACCACAATGAGAATGAGCTGCAATAGCGCAATGGGAGTGATTATAATAAATAAATATCGAAAAAAAATAGTTTTAGGTAAAATTTTTTTTAACATGTTTAATCAGTCCAAAGAATATAACCATTGCCCCGAACAGTTTGTAAATACTTTGGATTTTTTGGATCTGGCTCTATTTTTTGTCTTAATCTTGTAATCATAACATCGACAGCTCTTTCTTTGGTTAGATGAACTATTTTAGATATTTGTTCTCTATGAAAAATCTGTCCCACTGACAGAATCATATTTTCTAAAAGAGATTTTTCTGCAGCATTTAGTTTTGCCTCACCAGATTTTGATTTGATAGACATTTTTTCTAAATCAACTCTTATATCTCCAAACTTTAGTATGGGATTTAAATGTTTATTTTTTTGAACTCTCTTGAGTATATTTTTTATTCTTAAAAGAAGCTCTTTGGGCTCAAATGGTTTGGGTAGGTAATCATCAGCACCTGTCTCTAGTCCGTAAATCCTATCAGAAGTGCCTCCCATTGCAGTAAGTAGGATGATAGGCTGATCACTGCTTGTTTTGATTTCTTTTGTTAGCTCTAGCCCGCTTTGACCTGGCATCATAATATCCAAAATAATTAAATCAAATTTGATTAATTTTATTTTATTTTTTGCATCGTCAGAATTTTTGGCAGTAGTCGTATAAAAATTGTTACCTTGAAGATATTCTTTTGTAAGTTCTCTTATCCTGTCATCATCATCTACAATTAAAATATGTTTTTTCTCTTCTATTTTCATTTAATTATTAATAATTTTTTTTAATACTTTTTTAAAGTTAAGCACCTCTTGAGAATCACACTCTTTAAACGCTTCGAGTATCCTCTTTTTTTGAATATTAAATATTTCTTCACTAATTCTCCCTCCCTTTTCTGTAAGATGAAGCAATCTTTGTCTACCATCAATATCACCTTTGGACTGTGAAATAATCTTATCTTTAATCAACTCTTGTAACACACGACTTAAGCTTTGTTTTGTAATCTTTAATTTTTTGATTAAATCAGCAACTTTCATCCCAGGATTGGCATTCACAGTACAAATGAGTCTATGGTGGGCTCTACCAAAAGAATTTTTTTTCAAAATTTCATAAGGATCTGAGTAAGATTCGGTATAAGCCTCCAACATTAATTCAATAATTTCCTTGATGTTGTTTTCTCTTAAATATAAAAAATCATTCATAAATTTATTTATGTAGTCAGTATTGCTGACATATATTATATTAGAATTAAAATTAATTGAAAACAATTTATACATGAGCAGCATACCCTACGATCAAATGACTGGAAAAATATGGCTTGATGGCAGTCTTGTTGACTGGGAGCAGGCAAAGCTGCACGTCCTAACCCATGGCCTTCACTATGCAAGCTCGGTTTTTGAAGGAGAGCGCGTATATGATGGTGAGATATTTAAATTAACAGAACACAGTGAAAGACTCATTTATTCTGCAAGTAGACTGGGTTTTGAAATACCTTATTCAATTGAGGAAATTAATTCTTTTTGTAGAGAAGTTGTTAAAGTTCAAAAAATAGAAAATGGATATGTAAGACCCATAGCATGGAGAGGTAGTGAGATGATGGCAGTGTCGGCACAAAATAACACTATTCATTTTGCTATAGCAGCGTGGGTATGGGGATCTTATTTTGATCCAAAAATTAAATTGAACGGCATTAAATTGGATATTTCTAAATGGAAAAAGCCAGCTCCAGATTCCATACCATGGGATGCTAAAGCTGCAGGAAATTATATGATTAACACACTATCTAAACATGAGGCTGAAAAAAATGGATTTAACGATTCTATGATGCTTGATTATCAGGGAAATATTGCCGAAGCTACTGGAGCAAATGTTTTTTTTATTAATCAGGAACAAACAGAAATATACACACCTATTGCTGATAGCTTTTTAGATGGGATTACAAGAAGAACGGTTATTGAAATAGCAAAAAAATTAAAATTAAAAATTACTGAAAAAAAAATTAAGCCAGATGATTTAAAAAATTATACAGGTTGTTTTTTAACTGGATCTGCAGCGGAGGTAACGCCTGTGTCGCAAATAGGAATGTATTCCTTTAAGGTTTTGGACATAATTGGAAAATTGTCAGATGAGTATCAATTGCTAGTGAGAAAAAAATAGTTATTTAATCAATTGCGTGATTTATTCCTTTTTTAATATACGAATATCCAGTAATTAAAGTTAGAAAAGCTGAGAACCAAAGCAACGCAATTCCTATTTCAGACCCATAGTTAAAAAGCAATTTATCTCCTGAGGATCCGGTAAGCAAAACAGAAATAGCAAACATCTGAAAAAAAGTTTTTATTTTTGCCATATTGGATACTGGCATTTTCAATCTGAATTTCGCTAAGTATTCTCTTAAACCAGATACTAAAATTTCTCTAGAAACTATAATTATTGCAGCAATTACTTCTTGTCCTTCTATCTGTTTGCTTGAAACCAGAAGCACAAGGGCAGTAACAACAATAATTTTATCTGCAATGGGATCTAGCAATTCTCCAAGTTTAGATTGCTGTTTTAGCAATCTTGCAAAAAAGCCATCTAAAAAATCGGTAAAACTTGCAAGAACAAAAATTGAAAAAGAGAGCCAATTGCCCAAACTACCAGGAAGAAAAAATGCGAATACTAGAAAAGGAACCAAAATTAAGCGTCCAATAGTTAGAATATTAGGTATTTTAAAAATCATAAAAAATTCTTATTAAGATGAAAATAATTATATATTTTTTTTGCAATTAATTCACTAATTCCGTCCACTTTCTTCAAATCTTCAAGGCTAGCTCCTTCGATAGTTTTTGCTGAACCAAAGTGATTTAGTAATGTTTTTTTTCTACTGCGTCCGATTCCGGGTATCTCATCCAATGGAGATACTAAAAAAGATTTTTTCCTTTTTTTTCTATGAGTGAATATTGCAAATCTATGAGCCTCATCCCTGAGTCTTTGCATAAAAAAAAGTAGTGGATTGTTTTTTTCTAATTTAATTATTTTATTATTGTAGATGAATGTTTCATTTCCATCATTTCTATTTTTTCCTTTAGCGATAGCAATAATTGGTAACTGGTGAAAACCTAATTGATCTAGTTTGCTTCTTACCACGGAATATTGACCCTTACCCCCATCAATAAGAAGAAGGTCAGGGACATTGTCACCTTCAGATTGCTTTACTAGTTTAGAAAATCTTCTTTCTATTACTTCATTCATCATGCCGTAGTCATCACCAGGATTAATGTTTTTATTTTTTATATCAAATTTTCTATATCTATTTTTTAAAAATCCTTCTTTGCCAAAGCTTACAAAACTTCCGATAGCATTTGTTCCTTGAGTATGGCTGTTGTCATAAATTTCAATTAGAGTTGGCACAAAGCCTAAGTTAAACTTTTCTCTAAGCAGTGTTAACGAATTATTATTTTGGTCTGAGTCAAATATTTTTCTTTGCAAACTCTCTTTAGCATTTTTAACTGCCATATTGATAATGGCTAGCTCACTTTTCTTTTTTGGTATTTTAAAACTTATTTTTTTTTTATTTTTTCTCTCTAGGGCTTTTTGCAAAAGGTCTAAATTCTTAGGCTTGATATTTAATACAATTTGACTGGGCGGTATTTTGTTTTCATAAAATTGAGCTAAAAAAGCATCCATAACTTCAGATTCGCTATTTTCCAAATCGTGTTTGGGAAAAAAACATTGATTACCCCAGTTTTGTTTTGATCTATAAAAAAAAACTACAATACATGAAATATTAGAACTTCTATAAGAAACCACAACATCAGCATCTATAAAATTATCTTTATTAATTTGTTGAGAAGATTGAATGTAAGTTAAGGATTTAATTCTATCTCTAAATATTGCTGCTTTTTCAAAATCAAGATTTTTGCTAGCCACTTCCATCTCTTTTGAAAATTTTTGTTGTATAGACCTTGATTTTCCATTTAAAAAATCAATACAGTTTTGAACAGATATTTTGTAATTTATTTTTTCAATTTCATTCGTGCAGGGAGCTGAGCATCTTTTAATTTGATATAGCATGCAGGGGCGTGTCCTGTTTTTAAAAGTGTGATCATCACAAACTCTTATTTGAAAAACCTTTTGAAGCATTTTAATAGTCCAATTGGCTGAAGCAACAGAGGCAAAGGGACCAAAATATAAGTCTTGATCGTTATGCTTACCTCTAAATTTTGTCAGTTGTGGCCATGAATCACTCATGCGTATTTGTATATAGGGAAAGGATTTGTCATCCTTTAGCAGGACATTGTATCTTGGTTTAAATTTTTTAATTAAGTTAGCTTCGAGGAGCAAAGCCTCCGACTCATTGCTAGTAGTTATTATTTCTAACTCTTTAATAGAGGAAATAAGCCGTTGAGTTCTAATCGCTAATCCAGAACTAGATGTGTAGTTTTGAAGTCTCTTTGGAAGATTTTTTGCCTTACCAATATAAATAATTTTATTTTTATTATCTAAAAATTTATAGATACCTGGACTATTAGGAATATTTTTGATCTTTGATTTAACTAATAATTTACCACTTTCTAATAGATCCATTACTTTTTACGCTTACTGATTTGAAATCCTACTGAAGCTCCTTTTTTTAAAATATCTAATTTTTCTATTTCCAGCTCAATAGCTGTAATTTTTTTATTTTTTAAAATATCTTTGACTATTAATTCTCCTAAAATTTCTAAAAAATTAATTTTTTTATCTAAAATGTTATTTATAATTCTCATGATGTCATCGTAGTCCACTATTGTATTTAGATTGTTATCATTAAATTTTATTTTACGATCAATCTCTAGCTTAATATTAAATTTCAATTTTTGTTTTTGGACTTTTTCTTTAGGGTAGTATCCAAAAATTGTATTTATAATAAGATTTTTAATAAGAATTTTTTTGACAAGTTTTGAAGAAACAGGCTTTTCAATAATTTGCATTAGAGTATTATCTTTGAGATTTTTCATTTTCTATTCTTTTACATTGATAAGGTCTGGAGTTTTCCAGGCGAGATTTTGACCACTATCTACTGGAATGGTTAATCCAGTAATAGAATCATTTTCTAAAATAAATTCTATTGTTTTACAAATATTTATGACCTTTGTTTGCTTTTTTAAAATTGTATTTTTAAATTGTTTTTCAAAATGTTTTTGGGATTGTCTTTTATTTTTCATCACTGGGCCGGGGGCTATTGCATTGACTCTAATTTTTGGAGCAAATTTCATAGCAAGCGTCTTGGTTAGTGTTTCCAAGCCAGCTTTACTAAGAGTATAAGATAAAAAATAGGGAGTTAGCTTGAAGATTCTTTGATCTATAATATTAATAATATTGCCTTGAATATTTTTTTTTTGCTTTGCGAATTCACCAGAAAGTATAGCGGGTGCTTTTAAGTTAACATCAAAGTGTGACTGCCACTTTTGATTGTTAAAATTTAAGATATCGTCATTTTCAAAAATTGAAGCACAATTGACAAGGCAATCTATTGCTCCCATTTTTTTCTTTGCTACTTTTAATATGGATCTTGTCTCATTGGGCTTTGAAAGGTCTCCCTTCACAATAACACACAATACCCCCATAGAAATAATTTTCTTTTTAAGAGCAGTTGCCTCCTTTTTAGATTTGTGAAAATGAATTACTATATTCCATCCTTTTTTTGCAAAAAAAATAGAGATTTCCTTTCCAATTCTTTGTGCCCCTCCAGTAATTAAAATATTTTTTTTCATTTATCTTTTTTTCTTTACTTTTGAACCTGCTTTGCCCTGAGTTGATCTTCCATACAATGAGTTATTGGGTCCATATTTTTGTATACTTGAGTTAATAGCCAATCCCAAATCCGAATTTTCTAATTTTTTAATTTCATCTCTTATTTTTGCAGCCTTTTCAAATTCTAGGTTGTCTGCTGAAATATGCATGTCTTTTTTCAGAGATTTTAAGTGCTTTTTTAAATTACCACCAATTTCTATATTTTTTTCAGCATTCAAGTAATCTTTTTCATAGACGCTTTCGAGAATATCTCCAATTTCCTTCTGAATGCTTTGAGCTGTAATATTATTTTTTTTATTAAAAAGTTCCTGCCTTGACCTTCTTCTATCAGTTTCTTCAATCGCTTTTTTTATACTTTTGGTTTCCTTGTCAGCATATAAAATGACTTTTCCTTCCACATTTCTTGCTGCCCTACCAATTGTTTGTATTAACGATGTTTCCGATCTCAGAAAGCCTTCTTTATCCGCATCTAGAATTGCTACCAATGCGCATTCTGGAATGTCCAAGCCTTCTCGTAAAAGATTTATACCTACCAGAACATCAAAAACTCCTAGTCTTAGGTCTCTAATAATCTCAATTCTTTCCAGAGTGTCAATTTCTGAATGCATGTATCTTACCTTAATTCCATTTTCATCTAAATATTCAGTAAGATCTTCAGCCATTTTTTTAGTTAATGTAGTTGCTAAAACTCTTTGTTTTTTTTTAACAATTTTTAAACATTCTGAAAGTAAGTCATCTACTTGATTTTTTGCAGGACGAATAAGAATATCTGGGTCTGTTAATCCTGTAGGTCTTATAACTTGTTCTGCAAATACACCCTTAGACTGATCTAGCTCCCAGTTTCCAGGAGTGGCTGAAACAAATATAGTTTCAGACCTCATCATGTCCCATTCTTCAAATTTCAAAGGCCTGTTATCCATGCAGGAAGGCAATCTAAATCCATAGTCAGAAAGAGTTTTTTTTCTTGTATGGTCGCCTTTATACATTCCGTTAAGTTGAGGTACAGTTACATGACTTTCATCTACAAAAATAATTGCATTGTCAGGTAAATATTCAAATAATGTTGGTGGAGGCTCACCAGGATTTCTACCTGATAGAAATCTTGAATAATTTTCAATACCTGCACATGTTCCAGTAGCTTCAATCATTTCTAAATCAAATCTTGTTCTTTCATCTATTCTTTGTGCTTCGAGTAATTTGTTTTCTTTTCTAAATTTTTTTAAAGTTGTAACAAGTTCTGCCTTGATCTCTTTTATAGCTTGCTGCACGGTTGGTCTGGGAGTAATATAATGACTATTAGCATAAATTTTTATAATATTTAAATCTTCCGTCTTATCTCCTGTCAAAGGATCAAACTCTTTTAAGCTTACTATCTTTTCATCATCCAATGAAATTCGCCATGCTCTATCTTCTAAATGAGATGGAAAAATTTCTATATTTTCTCCACGCACTCTAAACGATCCTCTGTAAAAATTTTGATCATTTCTTTTGTATTGCAACTCAACAAGACCTTTGATTATTTTTTCCCTATTATAAGAATTGTTTTTTTCAAACGTAAATGTCATTTTTGAGTAAGAATCGGGAGATCCTAAACCATAGATACAAGAAACACTTGCTACAATTATAACATCATCTTTTTCAAATAAAGATCTTGTAGCTGAATGTCTCATTCTATCTATTTGTTCATTGATAGCAGATTCTTTTTCAATAAATGTATCAGATCTTGGTACATATGCTTCGGGAGTATAATAATCATAATAAGAGACGAAATATTCAACTGCATTCTCATTAAAAAAACTTTTCATCTCACCATACAGTTGAGCAGCTAACGTTTTGTTGGGAGCCAAAATTATTGCAGGTCTATTTAGTTCTTCAATAATCTTTGCCATAGTGAAGGTTTTTCCAGACCCAGTCACTCCAAGCAAAACCTGATTTTTTTGATTAGTGAGCAAGCCTTCACGAAGTTGTTTTATTGCGGTGGGCTGATCCCCAGCAGGAGTGAACGATGAAGTTAGTTTAAATTTTTTTCCACCTTCTAACTTTTTTAAAAAATTTTCTTTTTTGTTGTTCGCTTCTGGAGTATTAACAATTGATAATTTAGACATTTATATAAAATATTTTAATGAGCATACTATCAGAATCTTTATCTAGAATAAAACCATCTCCTACTATGGCTGTGGTTAAAAAAGCCACAGAGTTAAGATCTGCTGGAAAAGACATAATATCATTAGGAGCAGGAGAGCCAGATTTTGATACTCCTGAAAATATTAAGCAGGCTGCTATTGAGGCCATCAAAGATGGAAAAACAAAATACACAGTAGTAGATGGCACTATCGAGCTCAAGAGAGCTGTAATTGGAAAATTTAAAAGAGAAAATAACTTAATTTACAATGAAAAGCAGGTGACTGTAGGCGTTGGTGGGAAACATGTTATTTTTAACGCAATTTTAGCAACTATCAATCCAGGAGATGAGGTTTTGATACCGGCTCCTTACTGGGTGTCCTATCCCGATATTGTATTGTTGGCCGGAGGCACTCCTGTAATAGTTGAGTGTGAGGAAAGTGCTGACTTTAAGATTCTACCAGAACAAATAGAAAAGAATGTTACCAAAAATACAAAATGGATTATTTTAAACTCGCCTTCTAATCCAACCGGTTCTGTTTATTCGGAACAAGAGCTAAAAGATATTGGAGAAGTTTTAAAAAAATTTCCAAATGTTCATATTATGTCTGATGATATCTATGAGCATGTTCTTTATACGAAAAATAAATTCTTCACCATTGCCCAAATTCCAGAATTGTTTTCTAGAACGCTTACCATTAATGGATTGAGCAAATCATATGCTATGACAGGATGGAGAGTTGGCTATGCAGGTGGACCAGAAAATATCATTCAAGGTATCGCAAAGATTCAATCTCAATCTACAACCAATACCTCATCCATTAGCCAAGCAGCTGCAGAAGAGGCTTTGAATGGAACGCAGGACTTTATAAAAAAACGATCAGATGCATTTAAAGAGAGGAGGGATTTTGTTGTAAAAAAACTTAATTCCATAGAAGGTCTTTCTTGCAAAAATCCAGAAGGTGCATTTTATGTTTTTCCTAATTGCAAAGACTGCATTGGAAAAAAAGACATTAATAAAAAAGAAATTGTAAATGATACAGATTTTGTCACTTCGTTGTTGGAAAACACAGGTGTGGCTGTCGTTCAAGGATCTGCCTTTGGAAAAGAGGGGTATTTTAGAATTTCTTATGCGACTTCTATGAAGAACCTTTCTGAGGCTTTAGATAAAATCGAAGAGTATTGTAAGCAACTATCTTAGTTTTTTTCAGATAGTAATTTTTCAGCTTCCAAGGCTGCCATGCATCCCATACCTGCTGCAGTCACCGCCTGTCGAAACGTTTTATCTTTTACATCCCCAGCTGCAAAAATTCCCTTTATATTTGTTTTGGTAGAGTCGGGATCTGTGAGAATATATCCTTCGGTATCCATTTTAATTTGATCTTTAAAAATTTTAGTTGCTGGATCATGACCAATTGCCACAAAAACACCATGAGTATTTAATTGTTTGGTAGTTTTGTCTTTTGTGTTTTCTAACAATACTCCGGTAACTCCCTTTGGGTTATCAGTTCCAATTATTTCTTTTACTGCACTATCCCAAATAATATTAATTTTCGGATGGGAAAGAATCTTTTGTTGTAAAAGCTTTTCTGCCCTTAGGGTGTCTCGTCGATGAACTAGCGTTACCTTCGATGCAAATTTAGTTAAAAATAAAGCCTCTTCAACTGCTGCATTACCACCACCTACAACCATTACTTCCTTATCTTTGTAAAAAAAACCATCGCAAGTAGCACACGCGGAAACTCCAAATCCTCTAAACTTAGTTTCACTTTCTAAATTAAGCCAGCGAGCTTGTGCCCCTGTAGATATGATAACAGAATCGGCTGTATAGGTAGTTCCACTTTCTCCAATTAATATAAATGGATTGCTGGTAAAATTTACCTCTTTGATCATATCATTTTCAAAAATCGTACCCACAGCTTCTGCTTGTTTTTGCATTTCCTCCATTAACCAAGGACCTTGTATTACATCAGAAAATCCAGGATAGTTTTCTACATCAGTAGTAGTAGTTAGCTGACCTCCGGGCTCCATTCCAGAAATAAGAGTTGGTTTAAGCATGGCTCTAGCAGCATATATTGCAGCAGTATATCCAGCTGGACCCGACCCTATGATTAATACTTTTGAATGTGATTCTTTATTTTGACTCATTTATTAAGTTTATTATCAGTAAAATTAATTTAGGTATATATATCTTGATGAAAAATATTAATGCTTGGTTATTAACAGAGGGTGCCCATGGCATGATCAGTCAAGTTGAAGGATTGGCAAAAGCTCTCAACGTAAATTTTATTCATAAAAAAATAGTTTATAATTCTTTCTGGAGTTTGATCCCACCTTCAATATCCCCCACAAGCAGGAATACTTTTAATTTTTCTAATATTATTGAGTACAATTCAGCAAACAAAAGGCCAACCCTTTTGATTTCATGCGGAAGAAAAAGTGTTATTCCATCTATAGTCCTTAAAAATTATTTACATACAAAAAATAATATGGAAGTTTATAATATTCATATTCAAGATCCAAAAGTACAAATTAACAATTTTAATTTTATTGTTGTTCCTGAACACGATCGATTAGAAGGAGAGAATGTTATTAAATCTAAGGGAGCTATTCATTATATTACAGACGAAGAAATTCAGGGCGCTAAAGCTCTGGCCTTAAGTAAAAATGTTTTAACTGTAATTCTTGGTGGCCCAACTAAACATTATTCTTTTTCATTAGGAGAATTAAAACAATTGTTTCATAAAATAGAACTACTTTTCCTTCACAAGGTTGAAGAAGTTAAAATTGTTTCCTCAAGACGTACACCGGAACTAGTAGTGAGTTTTTTACAAGATAGGTATAAGGATAATGCAAGAGTCGTTGTAGATTCTTCACTTTCCAGAAAAAACTATATTGAGGCCCTTGCCCAGGCTAAAAAAATTATTGTCACTTCCGATTCTATTTCCATGCTATCCGAGGCAGCCACTACAGGAGTGCCAATTTATTTAGCTAAGTTAAAATCGTATAAGAATGATCATCGTTTTAATAGTTTTTTAGAATTATTTAAAAAACTTAACATAATTAAAGATTTAGAAACAAATGAAGATAGCTGGACTTATGATAAGCTTTATGAGACTAAAAGAATTGCTGAATTGTTAAAAAATAAAATTATATTGTCATGAGCTTTTTAAATTCTGTTAAAAATCAATCAAATAAATTAAGCGATCCTTTTGTTCACTGGGAATTTAATAACCCTCTTACAGAAAAGATGATTGATGAAATTTATAATACCGAAATAGACGATCCTGCTAGATATGAAATTAACTATGATGGAACCAGAGCTATAGATGGAGGAGACGGAAATTTTAGGGAAGGAATTTCTGATGGTGGAAAGGCATTAAAATTTAGATGTTTTTTAGAAAAACATAACACCCAAGAATTTCCAGAGTTGTTCAGTCTAGTTCAGGAGTTACAATCCAAAAAAACACATGAGCATATCGGTTCTTTAATTGGCAAGGATTTGTCAAAATCCTATGTAAGACTAGAGGTAATTTGTGATCGAAAAGGTTTTTGGCTAAAACCTCATTGTGATATTAAGGAAAAATTGCTTTCTTGCCTCCTGTTTGTAAATCGTTTTGGAGAGTCTGAAGATCTTGGAACAGACTTTTATAGTTCCAAATTAAAATTGGTAAAAACAGTTCCTTACAAAAATAACTATGGTTACTTTTTTAGTAGTGACAAAAATAGTTGGCATGGCATGGAAAAAAAAGTGATTCAAAAAGACAGAAGATGTATACAAATAAATTACGTTACTTTTAAAACTGATTGGCCCGTTTTGTAGGACTATAAATCCTGAATGGGCATAACTCCCATTTTTTTATTTTTCATTGATATAATCGCCTCAGTGCAAGCAATCGCTCCTGCTAATGTGGTGAAGTAAGGAATACCATTATTCAGTGCTGACCTTCTCAAAGACTTTGAATCCTCTATAGATTTTTTCCCAGAAGTTGTATTGATCACAATTGATATTTTTTTATCATCCAAATATTCTACTACGTGAGGGGACCCTTGAGTGGCTTTGTTGATTTTTTTACAAATAATGCTTTCAGAATTTAAAATCTCAGCAGTGCTATTGGTTGCCAGTAGGTTGAATCCAAGATCTAATAATTTTTTTGCAAAATTTTTAATGTGAGGTTTGTCTTTGTCATTTACAGATATAAACACCGTTCCTTCTTTTGGTAGTGTATTACCTGCAGAGATCTGGCTTTTGGCATAAGCCATACCAAAGTCAGTGTCTATTCCCATAGATTCTCCTGTTGATTTCATTTCAGGACCCAGGATTGTGTCAACCTCTGGAAATTTATTAAAAGGGAAGACTGCTTCTTTTACAGAAAAGGTTTTCAATTGTTTATTTGGTATGTTTAGGTCCTTAAGCTGCAAACCTGACATTACTTTAGTTGCTATTTTTGCTACGGAAATATTAGAAGCTTTCGAAACAAAAGGAACGGTTCTACTAGCTCTTGGGTTTACTTCTAAAACATAAATATTCTTATCCTGTATGGCAAATTGTATGTTGATTAACCCCACAACTCCAATGCTAGTAGCTAATTTTTTAGTTTGTTTTTTTACTTCATTAATTATTTCTTCAGAGAGAGAGTAGGGCGGTATACAGCAAGCAGAATCTCCAGAATGAATACCTGCTTCTTCTATATGCTCCATGACACCTGAAACAAAAACATTCTCTCCATCGCAAATAGCATCCACATCCACTTCAATTGCATCATTCAAAAAACGGTCTAATAAAACTGGATTATTTCCAGAAACTTTCACGGCTTCTTGTATGTATCTTGTGAGCTGTTCATCGTCATGAATAATTTCCATAGCTCTACCGCCAAGAACGTATGAGGGCCTAATAACGAGAGGATATTTAATTTTTTTTGCAATCTCAAAAGCTTCCTCCTTAGATCTAGCCAAACCATTCTCAGCTTGTTTTAAGCCAAGCTCGTTTATTAAATTACTAAATCTTTCCCTATCCTCAGTTAGATCAATAGAATCTAGAGGCGTTCCAAGGATTGGGTAGCCATTATCATGAATAGCTTTTGCCAACTTTAAGGGTGTCTGGCCACCAAACTGAACAATTACTCCTTTTAATTTCCCCTTTAAACTTTCTTTCTTTAAAATTTCTAAAACAAATTCTTCAATCAATGGTTCAAAATAAAGCCTATCACTCGTATCGTAATCTGTAGATACAGTTTCGGGATTACAATTGATCATAATGGTTTCGTAATCTAATTCACTCAATGCATAACTTGCCTGACAACAACAGTAATCAAATTCAATTCCTTGCCCTATTCTGTTAGGACCGCCTCCAATAATTACTACTTTTTCTTTTGTAGTAGGATTAGATTCACAATCGTTGGCATCATCAATTCCAGTGTCGTATGTTGAATACATATAGGGAGTTTGAGAATCAAATTCAGCAGCGCACGTATCAACTTTTTTATAGACAGGAACAATTCCCCACTCATTCCTTTTTAAAGTAATTTCAGATAGTGGCTTATTCGTTAATGTAGATATTTGCTTATCACTAAATCCAGATGATTTAATAAATTTAAAAAAACCCTTATTTTCTAAAGCATCGGCTTTGACTATTTCTTTTTCAATATCAGTGATTTCCTTAACCTGCTTTAAAAACCAAGGATCAATTTTAGTTATTTCGTATAACTCTTCTAATGAAAAATTCATTCTAAAAGCTTCTGCTACATAAAGTATTTTTTGAGGGATGTTTTCACTAAGTTTTTTTTTCAACTCCTCTTTATTGATAGAAATTGAATCTAGGCCATCCAACCCAACCTCCAGAGAGACTAATGCTTTTTGTAAAGATTCTTTAAAATTTCTTCCAATAGCCATTGTTTCACCAACTGACTTCATGGCAGTGCCAAGCACTGCTTTTGATTTTTGAAATTTTTCAAAAGCAAATCTTGGTATTTTGGTTACAACATAATCAATAGTTGGCTCAAATGATGCAGGAGTATTTCCAGTAATATCATTTGTAATTTCATCTAGCGTATAACCTATGGCTAGCTTTGCGGCCACTTTTGCTATTGGAAAACCAGTCGCTTTAGATGCCAATGCGGAAGATCGAGATACTCTTGGGTTCATTTCAATAACAATCATTCTCCCGTCCTCAGGATTGATTGCAAACTGAACATTAGAACCGCCTGTCTCAACACCTATTTTTCTCAAGCAATCAATAGATGCGTTTCGCATCACCTGGTATTCTTTGTCGGTTAAAGTTAAAGCGGGAGCGACTGTCATGGAGTCTCCAGTGTGAATGCCCATCGGGTCTACATTTTCAATACTACAAATGATAATAC
>OJEY01000081.1_pt1 | contig 18681 bp, 12 predicted proteins | sample 1593981 | NCBI WGS metagenome assembly OJEY01 (sample SAMN05416706, study PRJEB24817) | seawater metagenome | isolation source: Sea water | place: Canada:Atlantic | collected 2013-07 | reverse complement strand
GAGATTCGCCTTAGTCTCGTGGGCTCGGAGATGTGTATAAGAGACAGAAATAAATCAATATCCTTGTCAGATTCAGCATTAAAAAGAATTAGAAATGTCACTGAGGCAGAAAAGGATTCAAATTTTAGAGTTTATGTAACGGGCGGAGGTTGCTCAGGCTTTAGCTACGGTTTTAAATTTGATAAAGAAGTTGCTTTTGACGATGACGTTATAGACTTTAGTGAATTCACCATCCTGGTCGATGCAATGTCATATCCATATTTATATGGCTCAACGGTAGATTATGTCGAAGATCTTTCAGGCGCAAAATTTGTAATCAATAACCCCAACGCAAAAACAACCTGTGGTTGCGGAGAGTCTTTTACTGTTTAGATCTCGCGATTGAGCCCAAAACACCCTTCGAATATTTCTTTCTACTAACTTGTATTAAAGACACTTGCCTATTTAACCTTTTAAAACCAAGCCAGGCAAAAGCCATAGACTCTATCGCTTGAGACTTAAAGCCTAAGTCTTCTGAGTCCATGAGATCATCATGATGAGCTCTAATTCTATTAATAAGATTGGTATTATTGCCACCGCCACCACAAATTATAATTTGAGCATTCGAGTGGTTATTTTTCGTAATAGCATCTGATATTGATCTTGCAGTAAATTCTGATAATGTTGCCAGTATGTCTTCGTGGGTATTACTCATAAGGCTCTTAGTCATAAGATTAGAATTAAATAATTCTTTACCAGTCGATTTTGGAAATGGCAGTTTAAAAAATTTATTACTTAAAAGTTTCTTTAACTCTTTATTTATTACTTTCCCTTTAGAGGCTCTTGCACCATTTTTATCAAAATTAGTACCTAGCTTTAAAGAGCAATATGCATCCATTAATGCATTTCCAGGGCCTGTATCAGATCCCCATGGCTGAGATTTTTTACCTAGATATGTGTAATTAGCAATACCGCCTATATTTAAAATTATTCTAGGTTTATTTTTTTTGAAAAAAATCTTTTCATGAAACTCAGGAACCAGTGGAGCGCCTTGTCCCCCCAATGCGATATGCATATTTCTAAAATCATAAGCTACAGGGATACTTGTTCTTGCAGCGACAATATTAGGATCCCCTAACTGCATCGAAAAAGAGGTTTTTCCTTGAATCTCATGCCTAACTGTTTGCCCTGAAATAGCAATACATTTTATTTTAGACTTAGTTATTTTACTTTTTGTGAGTCCTATATCTATAGCTTTAAAAAAAGCCAATCCTAGCTCTTTATTTAGTTTTCCTAAGTTGGATAGTGAGGAATTATTAGAGCTAATTTGATTTGCTATTTTTAATCTTAGCGATTTAGGTAACTTGTAAGAATAAAAAAACTCAAGTGTTATATTTTTATCAACACTGATGAAGGAAACATCAATAGCATCATGACTTGTTCCGCTCATAGCCCCAATATATATTGATTTATTCATTTTCATATGATGAAAGCTCATTAAAGCTCTCTAACATTAAGTTATTTTCTTGTATCAGTGTATCAAAACTTGGTTTTAATTTTTTTGAAATAGGCTCAGCAGAAGGAAGTCTTACTTTTATAGGATCTATTCTTGTATCACCTATCTTAAATTCATAATGCAGATGAGGCCCTGTTGCAAGACCGGTACTACCAACAAAGCCTATCGTATCTCCTTGTCTTACTTTCTTTCCATTAGTAATATTCTTTTCAAACTTCTGCAAGTGACAATATCTTGTTGTGTAGTCATTAGAATGCTTGATAACAATTTCATTGCCGCAGCCATTTCTTCTTCCGGCAAATGAAATAGTTCCATCTCCTGTGCTCCTAACGGGAGAACCTCTTTTAGCTGCATAATCTACGCCATTATGAGCTCTTATCGTATGTAAAACTGGGTGCATTCTATTGGGATTAAAATGCGAGCTTATATAGGCAAAGTCTAAAGGAGCCTTTAAAAATGCCTTCTGCATATTATTGCCTTTGGAGTCAAAATACTCTTTCTTGCCATCCTCGTTGTAAAACCTATTGGCAAAATAAGTATTTTTATTGTTAATAAATTTAGCAAATACAATATCGCCATTCTCTACCTGTTCACCATTTGAATAAGGAGTTTCATAAATAACATAAAATCTATCACTCTCTCTTATATCAAATACAAAATCTACATCCCATCCAAATATATAAGCAAAGTCCATAATGACACTATCAGGTATGTCTGATTCGATAGCTGCCTCATAAAATGAAGTTCCAATAACGCCTTTTTTAAATGAGCTTATTAACTCAACATTTTTCTTAACTTTCTTGATAGATATATCGTTAGAGATTGTTATGAGCAAAGAATTTAACTTATCCTTCATAACCTCAATACTGGTAAGTTTCTCTCCCATATAGCTAAAGCGCATCTCATCTCCAGGCCTTATCTTTGTTAAAAGGTCTTGAGAATCCAATCTAAATATTTTGTAAGCAGTATTTAATGGCACATTAAAATTTTCAAAAATAACCGAAAGACTCTCACCGTCTTTAACTTGATGAAGTGCATATAAAGGAGTTTCGGGAAGTTGAGTTATAAGCTCTTCGCTAATTTCTATTTCTTCAATTGGAAGAGTTTGATAGGTTTTTACGTCAGCATAAAGCAGTAAAATCAATACAACTGAAGATACAAAGGTTATTAGTACTAACCTTTTTGGAATCCTCTTAAACCCAATCATTTATCTTCTTGAATATTTAACAATTCTGCATTGCCGCCGAATGCTACTGAATTTTTTGAAATTACTTTTTCATCCATAAACTGTAAAAGATAGTTTGGTCCGCCAGCTTTATAGCCGCTTCCGGATAAGCCTCTGCCACCAAATGGCTGAGACCCAACAACAGCTCCAACCATATCTCTGTTGATATAAATATTTCCTACCTTACATTTCTGACTAAAAAGATCTGCTCTTGATTCGATTCTTGTATGAATTCCCATAGTAAGTCCAAAACCACTGCCATTGATATCATCTATAAGTGTCTCTATCTTCTTCGAAGTAAATTTCAAAATATGAAGAATAGGGCCAAATTGCTCTTCTTCTATATCTGAGAATTCATCAATTTCAATTACAGTCGGGGCTATATGTTTGCTGTAATTTTCATCCGTAGATTGAAATACCTGCATGCCTTTTTGTTTGCAGTTTTCAATATATGCAGATAATTTTTTAAAAGAAACATTATTTATGATTGGTCCAATATCAGTATCAAGGCTTTCTGGATTACCAATTTTTAATTCCTTCATACTTCCTTTAAGCATTGTTAAGAGGTCATCATAAATATCATCTTGTATGCATAGAACCCTTAAAGCAGAACATCTTTGCCCTGAGCTATCAAAAGCTGATCTAATAATGTCATCAGTTGCCTGTTCTAAAAGGGCGCTTGAATCTGCAATCATTACATTAACCCCTCCAGTTTCTGCAATTAGGCTAACAATCTCTTTATGGTTAACAATTAGGTTAGATTGAATTTTCTTGGCAGTATTCAAAGAGCCAGTAAAGGCCACCCCTTTAATAGATTTAATATTTGATAGAGCATCTCCGTATGTTCCGTCTCCCAAGATAAGTTCTAGTGCGCTAATAGGAACTCCATGCTTATGAAATTTCTTGATTACTAAATATCCTAGAATAGAGGTATGTTCAGATGGTTTGACAGTAACTCTATTACCACAAGCAAGCGCTGCGCTGATTTGTCCAATAAGAATTGCGACTGGAAAATTCCAAGGACTAATGCAGAGAAAATGACCTTTTTCAGAATACGACAGAGTATTAATTTCACCAGTAGGGCCGTCAAGAATTGAATCTCTATTATGAATTTTTATGATCTCTTCAGAATAATATCTAAGGAAATCAATCGCCTCTCTGATTTCATCCATAGCATTGTAAATAGTCTTCCCAGCTTCATGCATTAAAAAATAGATTAGCTCGTATGGACTAGTCTCGATATCGTTGGCAATAGCTTTCAAGATATCTGATCTTTCTTCTACATTTTTTTCAGACCAATCTTTGGATTGATTCTTGTTAAGGCATTCTAGGATCTCAGAAGTGTTATCCAAAGCAACTGATCCAATTTCTAAGCCATCAGCTATGGATAGTGCCTTATTTGCAATAGTATTTTTTGAATCCCTACCTATATAAATAGAAGTAGCATGAATTTTTTTATCTTTGAATGCTTGCAACTCATTATTAAGCTTTTCAATTTCTTGAGCTTGAGTTAAATCTAAGCCTTTCGAATTTTTTCTATTCACAAATATATTTTCTGGAAGTGGTATATCTTTCTTTTCTTCTTTTATTTTATCGTGAGGCCCACTTGCTAGCCAGCTTGAATCAGTCTCAGGATCTAAGAGCCTGTTAATGAATGAGCTATTAGCACCATTTTCAAGCAACCTTCTTACTAAATAAGGTAAGAGGTCTTTGTATTTTCCAATCGGAGCATAAATAGAAACTTTTTTACCATGTTTTAAAATGTCATCTGAACATTTATAAAGCAATTCTCCCATTCCATACAACCTTTGAAATTCGTAATTCTTATTCTGTCCTAGGTGACAGATAGCTGAAATAGTGTGGGCGTTATGAGTGGCAAATTTTGGATAAATAGATTCTATTTCAAATATTCTTTTTGCACATGCAAGGTAAGAGAGGTCGGTTAAAGATTTTTTAGTAAAAACTGGATAATCCTCATAGCCTGATACCTGGGCATGCTTTATCTCATAATCCCAATAAGCACCTTTGACTAGCCTAAGATGCATTGGAGCTCTGTTCTTTAGTAGATCATCTAACCAGTCAATAACATCTATAGATCTTTTGCCATAAGCCTGCAGTGCGATTCCAAAACCAGACCATTCCTTAATTTTTTCTGAATATGCAATTTTTTTTATTATCTCTAAACTTACATCAAGTCTGTCCTGCTCTTCAGCATCAATGGTTATATCAACATTTTTATCTTTGGCATATTCTATTAATGAAATTAATTTAGGTAATAGTGTTAATTCAATTTCACTTAATTTAAGCATTTCATATCTAGGGTATAGAGCAGATATTTTTATTGAAACGCCATTAGATCTAGTTTTTATAAGGTTAATTTTACCAACTTCATCAATTGCATTTTTATAAGATGAGTAATATGCCTCAGCTTGATCAGAGTTTCTAGCCGCCTCACCAAGCATGTCGAATGAGTAAATCTCACTCTCAATATCTTTTATCTTAGCAATGTCATCGAAGTCTCTTCCCATGACAAATTCCTGACTAAGTATATGCATTGCTGCAAGTACTGCATTTCTTATGGGGAATTCTCCTGATTTAGAAATCAAGGAGCTTAAAAATTTATTTGGGCTTTTTGTCCACTCTTCAGGCGTATTAACAACCTTGCCAGCTAACAATAATCCCCATGTTGAGGCATTTACAAAAAGACTATCAGCTTTATTTAAGTGGTCTATCCATCTTCCTTCTGAAAGTTTCTCAGAAATAATAAGATCTCTAGTCTTTCTGTCTGGGATTCTTAAAACTGACTCTGCTAAGCACATCAAACCAACACCTTCATTATTATCTAAGCCATACTCACTCAAAAAGGCGTCCAGCATAGTTCTTTCTTTTTTATTGGCTCTACAAGCATCTATTATCTGTTTCGCGTTACTTGAAATAGTTTCGGTATTTAGAAAAGCAGAATCTTCTATTAGCTTTGGAACTATTGACGATTCGGCTGTAAATTTATTGTCTGAAAAAAACATAACAACTATTTTAATCTTATGGCACCAAGTAGCAACATTCTGATTCTATTAATGGGTTAAAAATACTATGATAGTAATATGAAAGAAGCCTTGGCAATTATTAAACGTGGGACAGATGAAATTCTTACAGAATCTGATTTAAAAAAGAAATTAGAATCTGGAAAGCAGCTTACAGTAAAAGCAGGTTTCGATCCTACAGCCCCTGATCTTCATTTTGGTCATACAGTACTTTTAAACAAGTTAAGACATTTCCAAGATCTTGGCCATAAAGTAATTTTTCTTATTGGAGACTTTACCGGTCAAATTGGTGACCCTTCTGGAAAAAATAAAACTAGACCAACCTTAACTTCTGAAGAATTAGTATCGAATGCAAAAACATACGAAAAACAAGTTTTTAAAATTTTGAAGAAAGAGCTCACCGAAGTTAAATTTAATTCAGAGTGGTGTAATAAGTTAGGTGCCGATGGCCTTATCAAATTAGCTTCAAAATATAACGTTGCTAGGATGCTAGAGCGCGATGATTTTAATAAGCGTTATAACGCCAATCAAAGCATAGCTGTTCATGAGTTTCTATATCCTCTAGTTCAGGGGTATGACTCGGTAGCATTGGAGGCTGATGTAGAGTGTGGCGGCACTGATCAAAAATTTAATTTATTAGTTGGCAGGGAGCTCCAAAGAGCATATGACCAAGAACCTCAAGTTGTTCTAACTGTTCCAATATTAGAGGGGTTAGATGGTACTAATAAGATGTCTAAATCACTTAATAATTATATTGCAATTGATGAAGAGCCAAATGATATGTTTGGCAAGATCATGTCTATCTCAGACGAGCTGATGTGGAGATGGTTTGAGCTTTTAAGTTTCATCCCAGAAAAAGAAATAGAAGTTTTAAAGAAACAAATGGAAGAGGGAGCAAACCCAAGAGATATCAAATTCCTCTTAGCTGAGGAACTAGTCGATAGGTTCCATTCAGATGGACAGGGCAGCAAATGCAAAGAGGCATTCCTGCAAAGATTCCAAAAGGGTCAAATCCCAGAAGATATTTCATCCTTAACCGTTGAGATTGATGGCGATAGTATTCCATTACCAAACCTACTCAAGAATTCTGAAATGGTCTCAAGTACCTCAGAGGCTATGAGGCTAATTAAACAGGGTGGAGTTAAAATAGATTCAGTAAAAGTTGAAGATCCAAAATTAGAAATCCAGAAAAGTTCCGAAGCCCTCTATCAAGTTGGCAAAAGAAAATTTCTACAAATAAAAATAATATAATGAATAAAGTACTACAATTCTCACTTTTATTAATACTGGTAGGCTGTAATCAAGACAGTCCTAACGTTAAACAGATAGGTAATATGCAATATTTCATTGAAAATGCAGCTCAAGATGGAATCAACCAGGTAGAGTCCGGATTGCAATATTCTATTATCAGTAGCGGAGATGAAACAGCCCAATCACCCGACCTTAATGATGTAATTACAGCTCATTTTCATGGAACTCTAACCGATGGAACGGTATTTTGGAGCTCAGTTGATATGAATGAGCCTCTAAAGGTTCAATTGTCAGGGCTTATCGTAGGATGTCAAAAAATTATTGGATTAATGAGAGTTGGTGATAAGTGGAGAGTTTATATTGATCCAAGTATGGCTTATGGTGATGAGGGCAGGCCTGGCATACCCTCAAACTCTATCTTAATTTTTGATATCGAATTACTAGATATCGAGTAGATTAAAACAATAGATTAACTTTTTATTTTTGATTAATAGTTAATAAAGCAAATCCATAAATTTCTGCAATCTGATTAATTTGTTTACTTCTAGGGGTTCCAGCTCCATGACCAGCTCTTCCCTCAACTCTAATTAAGATTGGATTATCACAACCTTGATACTCTTGAAGTTTGGCAGCAAATTTAAATGAATGAGATGGAACAACCCTATCATCCCTTTTAGCTGTTGTTACTAAAGTTGTCGGATAGCAGGCACCTTTTTTTATATTGTGCAAAGGCGAATAAGCCAAAAGATTTTCAAACTCTTCCTTATCATCTGGAGATCCGTAGTCGCTTTCCCAAGCCCAGCCAATTGTAAATTTGTGAAACCTCAGCATATCTAAGACACCTACCTGAGGTATAGCAACTTTAAATAAATCTGGATTTTGTAACATTGTTGCAGCGACAAGCAGTCCGCCGTTTGATCTTCCATCTATAGCTGTGGTTGCTGGAGATCCGATTTTTTTAGTATGAAGGTGCTTAGCAGCATAAGCAAAATCATCAAAAACATTCTGTTTGTTAAGGAGCATGCCATCTTCGTGCCAAGCATCTCCATATTCACCGCCACCTCTTAAATTAGCAACAGCAACTACGCCACCTTGATTCATCCAAGCGGTATAGCCTTTGCTAAAGCCAGGAAGTATAGAAATATTAAAACCACCATATCCGTATAAAAGTAATGGAGTCTCTTTATCAATCACTAGTGATTTTTTATGGTTAATATGAATTGGTATTTGCGTGCCATCCTTTGATTCATAAAATGTAAATTCTGATACGTATTCATTTGAATCGAAGCCATCTAAATCCTCTTTCCAGAATAATTCTTGTGAAAGATCTGTTAAATCAATTTTATAAATCTCCCTAGGAGTTATAAAATTAGTAAAAGAGAAATAGCTAGAGGTGTCTTCGAGTCCTCCATAAAACCCACTAATAGTTCCTTTTTTATCTGTAGATAATTTATTTTTATACTCACCTTCAAGAGAAAAGAAATGAACTTCTGAAAATGTATCTACTAAATAACTAACAGCGATGGAGTTATTAATAAGATTAACGCTTCTTATTGAATTATCAGTTTGAGAAATGACATCATTCCATACAAAAGAACCATTTTTTATTTCTAATGAAACAACTTTTCCATTTATAGAACCTTCGGTTGAATAAAACCAGAAGATATTTTCTTTGTTACCCAAGAATTGATATGCGCCTATTAGCTCATCTATTAATGGAATAAAACTTGCCCCAGGTTCAAGTTGAACATAAAGCCTATTTCGCTCGTCAGTCCCCTCTGAGATAGAAAGAAATTTTATTTTAGAGTCTTCAACAACCGTTATACCCCATCCCCATCTAGGCTTATCAGGATTTTCATAAATAATAATATCTTCTGATTGATCGGTACCTATTTTATGAAACATTAGCTCAGGGCTAGAGTTGAGTTCTTTTAAAAGCTCATCTTTTGGCTCTTCATATTTTTGATAATAAAATCCAGAATCATCATTCTCCCATGTAGCATTTGAAAATTTTGCCCATTCAATATTATCCTCAAGTACTTCGCCTGAATTTATATCTAGAACTTTCCATGTTCTCCAATCTGATCCGCCATCAGAAATGGAATACGCTAATAGCGATCCATTACTACTAACACTTGTTCCACCCAATGAAATAGTTCCATCTTTAGAAAGATTATTTGGGTCTAGTAAAACTCTTTCCTCACAGTCGTCACAATCCTTAACCATCAATTTACTTTGCTGCCATGAGCCATCATTAAATGAATAAAAGGTTTTATCTTTAACTTTGTAAGGAGTGCTAATGGATTCATTACCCCATATTTTTTTAAGATCTTTAGCTATAGATTTCTTATAACTATTTTTGCCGATGAATTTTTTTGTAAAGGTGTTTTGCCTTTCAACCCAATCTACAGATTCCTCGCTGGTAAAATCCTCAAGCCATCTGTAAGAATCTTCAACTTCAAAGCCGTGAAGATTTTCACTGAATTCTATTTTTTTTGATTCTGGGTAACTCATATCTTTTATATTAGGTGAACAGCTAACGATGATAGCCACTGCTATAACTGCTACTAGTTGTATATTTATTTTATGCATAGATTTCATAATACTTTACAATTATCTAATGAATCAATTTAAACACGCATGGAATTTTGCTTTTAATAACTGGCAATACTTTTTAATACTAGCAGCCCCTGTAATGGCAGTTGAAATAGCCACAGCCTCTCTTATTTCACCAATGCAAAACGTTACTCAGCCTGAAGATCTTATGACCTTTATTAATGATAACGGCACTGCAATTGGTACCATTGGAATACTAGGAATGCTTTTAAGTATTTCTTTTATAGGCGGTCTTTTTGTTTCTTATAACGCCAAAGAAGAGGGTATTGATATTGAGCCTTTATCGGCTTTACTTGCTGGATTTAAAAAATTCTTTCCTATTCTTGGCGCTTATCTTTTAGCATCAATAGCTATATTTTTTAGTGCCTTTCTTCTTATCCTTCCTGCATTTTATATAGCAGGCAGGCTTTCATTATTTTCTCCTTTAATAATGCTTGAAAATAAAAGCATTACAGAATCTTTGCAACTTTCATGGGAAAGGACTGATGAGCATGGAGGCACATTATTTGGATTAACATTATTATTCTTTTCAATTACTATGCTTGCTGCATCTGTAGTCCAGTCGTTGCTAGTTCCTGGCATTGCTCAATATATACTTTTAGGCCTAGTGGAATATATTATTGTTATCCCTTGGGGTTACGTTTATTTCAGTTTATATAGATCTTTTAAAACTCAATAAGCAATAAGAATACTCATACCTCTTTTATCTTTTTAATTTAGGCTGTAAAATGCCTTTCAGTTGAAATACGGGTCTGTAGCTCAGCTTGGTTAGAGCGCACCCCTGATAAGGGTGAGGTCGGTGGTTCGAGTCCACCCAGACCCACCAGTTTTTGATATCCAAGACAAATCATAAAGCCTATAGATTCTATAGATATAGACAATTAAGAAGATCCCATCATTTTTATATATTGACTAGACTTCTAGATAAGACTGGGAACTTTGTGGGAACTTATGACAACTCATTTTCAGATAGGGTTTCATTATACTGCTTACAATAAGCGAGCTATAACTCAAGCCCCATATATTAGAGTTATTTACGCCTTTAAAACAATGAGCTGCTGGACTGTGCAATTTTCTTTATATTCAATATCACATAGTTTCCGTATAATAATGGGAACATTTTTTATAGTTTTTTAATGCGAAATTTTCTAGCTTATTCCAATAATGTCTCAAGTATTAGCTTGCATAACCGTCTGCTGTATAGCTCAGGTATTGTCAGTCACGCACTCAAAGAGGCGGCAATGGGGGTTTTTATCCTGTTTTACTACAAGCAGGTGCTGGGCCTGTCGGGGACACTGACCGGTCTTGCCATCGGCATTTCAATTATCTGGGATGGTATCAGCGACCCACTGGTTGGCGCCTGGTCAGACCGTTTGCGCTCACGTATTGGCCGCCGCCACCCGTTAATGATTGCCGCTGTTATTCCAATGGCTGCGGGTTTTGTCATGCTGTACGGGCCACCCGGCAGTGTGCTGAGCGACCAAGGCCAGCTGTTTACCTGGCTGCTGATCAGCATTCTACTGGTACGCACAGCTCTGACCTTTTTTATGGTGCCCTACCTAGCCTTGGGTGCAGAGATTACTGATGACTATCACGAACGCACGCAGCTGGCCGCGGTGCGCACCAATATGGCTTGGATTATCGGCACTCTTGTCTCGGCCACCGCCCTGATTTTTTTATTTAAGGAAGAAAATGGCCTCGACGGCCGCTTCCTCATCGACAATTACCATTTTTTTGGCTGGGTCAACGCCCTGCTCGTCATACTGTTTAGCGTCATCTGCATTGCCGGAACTTGGCAATACATTCCTAAACTCGCCAGTGGCACAGGACATGCAGATAGTAATATGCTGCGCGATATATTCATCACATTTCGCAACAAGAACTTTTTATACATGGTGATGATGGATATGGCTGTGGGCGGTATCGGCAGCATTACCGCTACATTGTTAATGGTGACTTACATCTATTTCTGGCAACTGGATGCGATCCAGACTTCCTTATTGTTTGCCGGTCCCATTATTCTCGCGGTACTGTTATCGGCCGTGTTTTCCAGACCACTGAATCGGCTGTTTGAAAAACAACAGATACTGCGCCTGACCTGTGTCCTGACCAGCATTAACCTGCTCTGGTTGACACCGTTGAAATTGTTTGACCTACTGCCAGATAACAGCACGGTGGTATTTGCCTTGATCTACTTCAACTGGGCAATACATATGACCATGACTATTCTGCGCGTGATCACCGTTCACTCGATGCTAGCTGATATCGTGGATGAGCAAGAGTTAGCCACTGGCAAGCGAAAAGAGGGTGTTGTTTTTGCTGCGGCTTTCTTTTCCGCCAAATTCATGGGCGCCTTTGGCTACCTTATAGCTGGCCCGTTTCTGGACCTGATAGGCCTGCAGGCTGGAGCGCAACCAGGCGAAGTATCCAGCACGGTAACGTGGGGTCTGGGCCTGATTATGGGCCCGGGGCTGGCGATTATTATGCTGTTACCGGTGTGGATGTCATTCAAAGTGAATATGAGTCACGCCAGTCAGTTGGAAGTTCGCCAGGCCCTGTCACAGCGACAACAGGCAGCCGAAAGTGGCGACAGCGCTTCCGTCATCACACCAAGATCGCACTGAGAGCCGATTTTACCGAGTTCAATCAGCAAAGATATCACTGAAACACCGTCTAGCAGGAGTGTTTAGGCGCCTCAGTGTGGGAATGACCGGAACAGACCTCCGAAGAGAACGATACGAGCATAATGGCCGGTGGAAATTGGTGGAGTTTGAAGGTATGCATCGCCTGATGTTACCCATTATGGCGACTTAATTTGGGAGCGCCGGCGAGGTTTTCACGCAGCCTTCATTGTGATGTCGAAAACTACAGTTTGCTGAGTCCATTTATTTCTTCAATCAGCCTAACATAGAGCTCCGGGCTGGCATCGGAAGCGTACGCCAAAAGTACGCCCTCTAAAACCTGATGGCGGAATTGATTCAAATCAATGTAGCCATTAACCCAGTCAATTCGTGCTAGCCGGTTGGTATTGTGAACTTCTTTCATAATTGTGTGGGGTTCGATATTGCCTAAAAACAACCCAGTCTCGTACCACTCCTTTCTCGGCGCTGCTACTTGCCGTGCTCTTTGGAAAAGTCCATTCGGAATTCTAGGATCAAGCAGTCTTAATTGCTCCATTGACATAAGTGCGGCGCGAAAAAAATCCTTATCTTGCTCGATTGAAGCAACCAGGTTATCGATGATGAACTTTGCATTTTCAATAGGTTCGATTGGTGGGTTGACGGTAGCAACCTTCATTAGTTCAATTAAATTCGAAACCAATTCTTTAACGATGTCACTTTTTTTTCCGAATAGGTTGTGAATCGTTGGTGTGCTGACTCCGGCTTCCTGTGCAAGCTCAGCTATGGTGAAAGCCTCTAGACCATTTTTAGCTATTTGATTTTTTGCGATATTAAATATGCGCTCTCGACGTAAATTTTTATTTATCTGACGAGCTACGTTTCCGTGTGCAATTACCTTCTCTTTTTCCCCCATAATCTAATTTTACATAAAAAGCTATAGATAATCAATATAGTTTTTATATATAGTCAAATTTGACTATAAGACAAATTTGATTGATAATCATTTTTTATTGATCATAAAATTTGATTATGCATTAAATTTAACTATATAAATTATGTTTAAACTTAAAATATTTACTACGGTTGCTTCGATGAAAGTTTATCACTTGATACTCACTCCTCTGAGTTTTGTTGCAAGCAACCCTTCCATAGACTAAAAGTAATCTGATAGTAATGATTATTTGCACCTTTAAAAAACTTTGGCGCTCGGCAATTATGATGTGTGCATTTGTATTAACCAGCTGCACAGTTATTCCTGGAACACATATATCGAATCTAGAGACTTCTGGTTTAAGTTTTTCTAAAAATAATGCCATTGATTTGATTCCAATTACACAAGAACTTATCAGCAAGATGCAATCAGAAGAAATTAAGATCGAGAGTGCTATAAATAGATCTCTTCAAGATGAAATGAATAACTATACCTACCTGGTAGGCGTTGGAGATGTTCTTAATATAATTGTTTGGGACCATCCAGAGCTTACAATACCTCAGTCAGGTCAAAGGTCAGCAGCTGAAGCTGGAAATTTTGTTCATAAAGATGGAACTATTTTTTATCCTTATGTTGGAAAGGTTCCTGTGATCGGGAGGGAAGTTACCCAAATAAGAGAAGACATTACTAAGGGCTTAAGCACTTACATAAACAATCCTCAAGTTGATGTTAACGTTGCAGCATTCCGTTCTCAGCATTTCTTCGTTTCAGGAGCTGTAAAGAAGCCACAAATGATTCCGGTAAAAAATGTTCCCACTACAATACTTGATGCATTAAGTCTTGCAGGCGGTATGGCTGCTGATGCTGATTGGAGTTCTGTGACTTTGACATCGACTGATGACGGGGAGCTAGTCACAGAAGCTATTGATCTGTCTATCCTTTTAGAGCAAGGAGTTTTAAAACAAAACAGACTTCTTAAATCTAATGATGTACTTCATATTCCACGAAATGATGCATTGAAGGTTTTTGTTATGGGTGATGTTGTAGATGCAACGACTCAACAAATTGGCCGAAGAGGCATGACCCTTGCTGAAGCACTCAATAACGTTGGGGGTATCAATGAAGCATCTGCAAATGCCTCGGGCATATTTGTTCTTAGAGCCAGTGATTCTACTTTAAAGTTAGTAGATATATATCAGCTAGATGTTTCGATGGGCCCTAGATTAATTTTAAGTACGCAATTTAAGCTTCAGCCTATGGATATAGTTTATGTAACAACAGCTCCAGTTGCGCGCTGGAATAAGCTACTCAATCAGCTTACAAGCAGCCTTAATGGAATTTATCAGATTGATCTTATAGAAAATAGATCTTAAGAAGATAGCTGATGATGAAGAATAATACGATACAAGAAGAGAGAGCTAACTTGCAGTCCAGTGACGAAATAGACTTACGGGAGCTCTTTTTCGTAATTTTAGATGGAAGATACATCATTACTTTTTTAGTATTATTTTTTGCAGTTCTAGCTACGACTTATGCTTTACTGCAAGCTCCAATATATAAAGCTAATACCTTCGTTCTTATTGAAGATAATATCCAGGGCGTTCCAGGTCTTGATAACACTGCTGACATGATTACTTCTGATAGCTCATTAGCTAAGGAGTTATTTTTTATTAAATCTCGTTTGATTATTGGCAAAGTGGTAGATGAATTAAATCTAACAATATCTGCCGAGCCTATTCATCTCCCCTTTATTGGAGCAGCTTTTGCCAGACGTCAGAATGGCAGTGAGATTGCAGAAGCTCTTTTTGGATTTGAAACATATGCTTGGGGAGGAGAGAAGATTAATGTTTCATATTTAAATTTACCGCAAGGCTATTTAGATAAAAACCTAACGCTTATTGCTTTAGAAGACCAAAAATTTTCACTATCTTACAATGAGAAAGAATTGCTAAAGGGTTATATAGGAAAGCCAGCCTATAGTTCGGAAGGTGATTTTGAAATTATGGTAAATAGCTTAATTGCTAGACCGGGCACTCAATTTAAAGTGCAAAAATTAAATCGCCATAATACAATTTTAAAACTCCAATCAAGCCTATCAGTTAAAGAGAAAGGGAAAAGTACAAATATTATTGAGATTGCAGTTAATGGAGGTAATAGAGACTCTATTGTAAATATAGTCAATTCAGTGGCTGAAAATTATTATCTTCAAAGTAAGAAGCGACTTGCATTAGAAGCAGAAAATAGTCTTACTTTTTTAAATCAACAGATCAAAGGAGTGAAGACAGAATTATTTCAAGCAGAGGAAGCTCTTAACAATTTTAAGAGGGAAAACAACTCTGTTGATCTTGTATTAGAAACAAAAGCAGCGCTCGATAGTCTTATTCAAATTGAAGCAAGCATTAATACAATGTCCATTAACGAGGCCGATATATCAAGACGCTTCATGACAGAACATCCAAACTATATTTCATTTAAACTTCAACAGGATGGCCTACTAGCGCAGCAAGATAAAATTACAAAGAAACTAGACCAATTGCCAAATATGCAGAGAGAAATTCTAATTCTTACGCGAGATTTAGAAACTACCCAATCAATTTTCATGTCTCTTGAAAATCGTCGGCAAGAGCTTGATATTTTAAAGGCAAGTACAGTTGGCAATGTCCAACTTTTGGACAAGGCTGGGGTTATTCCTGGAGCCGTTTCGCCAAACCGCAAGCTCATTGTAATGCTCGGTATATTGTTAGGAGGAATGTTAGGCGTTGTAATTGTATTATTACGCTTTTTTTTAAAAGCGGGAATTATTGATCCTCAAGCATTTACTGAAATAGGCCTTACTGTTCGAGCTACAATTCCTTATTCTGAAAATGAAGTTTCTTTAAGGCCATTGGAAACTCCTTTAAAGCAAGGGAGCTCTCCAAAGCTTAAAAGGAGAAAGCTAGATTGCAGTATTTTGGCGCATGATTATCCTGATGACCTCTCAATCGAGGCTCTAAGGAGCTTGCGAACAAGCTTGCGTTTTTTAATGTCTGATTCTGATAACAATCTAATAATGATCTCAAGCGGAAGTCCCGCTGAGGGCAAATCTTTTGTAGTAGTTAATCTTGCGGCCGTGATTGCCAAGTCAGGACAGCGCGTTCTCATTGTTGATGCTGATATGCGAAAGAGTTATCTTCATCATATGTTTGGTGTGAAACCACAAAATGGTTTGGCTGAAGTTCTTGCGGGAACTTTGGAATTAGGCGACGCCTTGCGTGAGACTGAGATAAATAATCTTTATTTCATGCCACGTGGCGAGACACCAGCTAATCCATCAGAATTACTAATGGATTCTAGATTTGAGAAAATGGCTAAAGAATTAAATGAGCAATTTGACATAGTGATATTTGACACACCGCCAATTCTTGCTGTAACTGATGCCTCTATTATAGGTAATCATTGCAGTCTTAATATGATGGTTGCTCGTTTTGATACATGCTCATCTAGAGACGTTCTAGCAGCAAAAAATCGCTTCCAACTGAGCGGCGTTGATATTAATGGTGTTATCTTCAATGCAGTTCAAAATAAATCTAATAGTTACTATTATGATGATGTATTTAAATATGGCAGTGCTCTTGAGGGGTACTATAAAACACCTATTAAGAACCAGTCTAGCAATTAAGGATATGGCAAAAAGAGGGCCTTAGACATACCTGGGCTACCAGATGTATAGAAATAGGAATGCCTATAGCCCATGTTCAGTTTCTTGGAGGGGGGGTCACCAAAGATGATGTTCACTTTTTTGTAATTTAATATTCACAAAAAAAAATTAATCCGTAACTATAACGTAACAAATTCTCACTATCATAAGTACAAATATAACTAGGAGTAACTTCATGAAAAAACTTTTAACTCTCTCTTTTGTTTTAATATCTTCATTTTCAAACCAAGTGCATGCAGACATAAATTTCTATGGAAAGATTAATGTTAGTTTGGAAGATGTAGATTCAAAGAATGCAAATGAAACAGATTTTCAAAATAATGCATCAAGAATAGGTGTAAAAGGTTCTTATAACTTTTCTCCAGGAATTAAATTATCATTCCAGATAGAAGAAGAAATAGATCCAACTGACCTTAGAGCAGACGGAGACAAGGTATTTAAAGAAAGAAATACGTTTATAGCCATTAGTGGAAGTCTTGGAAAACTATATACCGGAACTCACGATACAGCATTTAAAAAATCTCAATTAAAAATTGATTTATTCAATGACACCAGAGCAGATATTAAATACATTCTACGTGGTGAAAATAGAATGAATAGTTTTGTTGGATACGTAAGCCCAGATCTTATAGACGGCCTCAATGTATCTATTAACTCAATAAGTCAGTCTACTGGAAACGGAGAGTCCTCTGCTTTTAACTACTCAAAAAATGATATAAAAGCGTCATTTGCAATTGAACAAAATATCAAAGGTTACGATGGGAAAAGATTTAGTGTCATGCTGCCTTTAGGGGAGATAGACTTAGGTCTGATATACCAATCATCAAGAAAACTATCATCAGGAAAATCTTTTTCAGGTCACGTTGTAAGTATGAAAAGAAAAATATCAGATAAAGGCAGTATTTATATCCAGAATGCAAAATCAGATATGAGAGTAGTATCTGGAAAGCAAAACTCTATTGGATATTCTCATAAGATAAACAGCTCTACAAAAATATTTGCCCACTATTCAAGCCTCAGGAAACAAGACAGTAATGACAATATTACTTTTATCTCAACAGGTCTCGAGTATAAGTTTTAGGTTAGTAACTCTATCTACCAAGATGTTTTAGTTTTTCTAAATAACCCTAAAGGCAATTACTATCCCCCTATGTAAATTGTCTTTAGGAGTCGGTGGTTTTATTTTGTAATTTAGATTTTATTGTTTTTTAAAATCTAATTTGAAGAAGAGCATTACCCCGGTAACTGAGCTGACCAGTGCAAGTATAGAAAAAATCTTCAATAAAATGTTGCTGATATTATCTCTTTCTTTCCAGTCCATAATATGAAGTCCCCACATAAGGTCCCAAATTCTCCATTTATTAGATCGTATTGCCACTACCTCTCCCGAGAAGACATTAAGGTAAACATTAATATCAAGGCCATCATCTGTTTTACTTTGAACCTTGAAGATAGGGAGAGACCTTCCTCTGTATTCAGATCCTGATTGCTCATCAACTATTTCTTCTACTAAGACTGGGAATAGGTTTGTATTAGCGACAACCGCATCCATGGCACCAGACATTGAAAGTTTTGTTAAAGGCTCACCGGATGTATTGAGATATTTGGTAGCACCATCAATTTTTATTACAGCAATGTTTTTGCCTAATCTTTTTTGGATATCAATATTAGTAGTTCCAAGGATTTCAAAATTAAACTCACCTAAATCAATTGTCTGTTCCACTTGTTTTAGGTATTGCCCGCCTCTAACTAATTCCTGTCTCTTATACACATCTGACGCTGCCGACGAAGAGGATAGTGTAGA
>OJEY01000073.1_pt1 | contig 20212 bp, 18 predicted proteins | sample 1593981 | NCBI WGS metagenome assembly OJEY01 (sample SAMN05416706, study PRJEB24817) | seawater metagenome | isolation source: Sea water | place: Canada:Atlantic | collected 2013-07 | reverse complement strand
GGTTTTTGCTTTCCCCACATCTCAAAGTATTTTCCTTTTTGCCCTAATAGACTTTCATGCGTTCCTTGCTCAATAATAACACCCTCATCAAGAACAATTATATTATCAGCATTTGCAGCAGTAGAAAGTCGATGCGCAATTATTAGAGTTGTCTTGTTTTTAGAGACATTTTCTAAGTTTTTTTGAATTTCTTTTTCAGTGCTTGTGTCTAGGGCAGAGGTTGCCTCGTCAAAGAAGAATATTTTAGGATTTTTTAGAATAGTTCTTGCAATAGCTACTCTTTGTTTTTCTCCACCAGATAGCTTTAAGCCTCTCTCTCCTACAATTGTTTCATAGCCATCCGGTAAAATTGATATGAAATCATGTATATCTGCATTTTTAGCAGCACTAACCACCTCTTCTTTAGTAGCTCCAGTTCTTCCATAAGCAATGTTGTAATAGATTGTATCGTTAAATAAGACAGTATCCTGTGGAACCACGCCAATTATTTCTCGTAAAGATTCTTGAGAGATTTTGTTTATGTTAATATTATTGATATAAATCCCCCCTACTTTAGGATCGTAAAATTTAAAAAGTAACCTGCTAATTGTTGATTTACCAGCTCCGGTAGGTCCTACAATCGCAACTTTTTTTCCATTGGGAACTACAAATGAGATATTTTTGATGATAGTTCTTCGAATGTCATAATCAAAACTAACATTAGAAAATTTAATTTCAGCAACATCACTTTGTGGCATAGTATCAAAAACATTTTGTGTTGTGGGTGATATTTCTAATAAGCTAAACATGTTTTCCATGTCAGTTAATGCTTGCCTAATTTCTCTATAGACCGAACCTAGCCAACTTAAAGGTTGGTATAATTGAAGCATATAAGCATTAATTACTACAAAGCCTCCGACGTCGATGTCCCCACTTTTAATACCGTAAGCAGACATTACTAGCATGATAGTAATTCCAGTCGTTATGATTAATGTTTGGGCTACATTTAATAACGATAGAGCATGACGGGTTTGATTAGCAGCTAATTCGTATTCCTCTAAGGATTTATCAAGCCTATTAAATTCAAATTTTTCATTATTAAAATATTTAACTGTTTCAAAATTCAACAAGCTATCAATCATTTTTGTACTAACATCATTGTCAGCTTGATTCATTTTTCTTCTAAATTCATTTCTCCATTCCGTGATCTGAAATGTTAAGTAAGAATAAAAACCCACAGTTATAAGAGTTATAACTGCATACCATGGTCCATAAAGATAAAATAAAATTCCTGAAACTAAAAAAATTTCAAAAAAAGTAGGAACAATATTAAACAATACATATCTTAAAAGAAAATCTATTCCTTTGGTTCCCCTATCTATAAATTTTGCAAGTGCTCCCGTTTGTCTATTTAAATGAAATTGCAATGACAAATTATGTACGTGCTGAAACATGGTTAAGGATATTTGTCTGATAGAGTGTTGAGAAACCTTTGAAAACAAAGCATCCCTAATTTCAACAAATGCAAAAGTAATTATTCTCGCAATGCCGTAGCCGACAATTAAAGCAACAGGCACAAGCATAAATAAATTAATACCTGAACTCAGTTCTGTGAGGGAGTTAACTGACGCTCCCAATATTAAAGGAGTCGTAACGTTGGCTATTTTTGCCAATACTAAAGCAATAACTGCAAAGCTAACTCTTGTCTTTAGGTCCCTTCTTTTTTTTGGCCATAAATAAGGAAGCAACAGTTTGAAAGTCTTGATATATTTTCCTTGTTTCATAATCTTAATATACCTGATTATTCATAATTTATTATGGGCAAAAAAGCAGGGGTGGTTTAGTAATAGTTTTATCTTTTGTCTTTCATGTCTGACATATGAAGTTTAAGAGCCCTTGTTGAAATTTGAACTTCTACAATAAAAAAGACTATAGATATCAACATAGAAGTGCAGCAAGATACAAAAATAATTTTAGCAATAAATATCTTATTTAGATAAAGCGCAAAGACTGTCAGCATATTAAAAAAAAATCCCAATGCAGCAAAAAGCATCGTGTATTTGGCAATCTTTATTCTACCCTCTAAATTTTCTAGTTGCTTCTCCCAATGAGCGGGCACATGTTTATCAAAAATATAATCATCATGAATTTTTCTAATTAAGACACTTAAGCTGTGAAATCTATTGTTATAGACTGTCATTAATAGAGGTATTGCTGGAAACATGAGGGCAGTAACTGTATAATTTATATTCATATATGAATTTATTGTATCATAAACTTATTTCATAGATTAGATTTTTTTAATATTGAGTGTAATTTTTCCATGAATCAGAATTTATTTAAAGTTAAAGGAACATATGTGAATGGAATGTGGTTTAATGAACTCAAAACATATGAAGTCATTAACCCATCCAACAATTCTGTATTAGCAAAGATACCCGTCTCTTCTAATGAGGAGTTAGAACTTGCAGTCCAATCTGCAACAAAAGCACAAAAAGAATGGGCCAAAGTAAGCATTTCTAAAAGAGCAGATTTAATTTTAAAATTATGCTCAAGAATTGAAGATCGAGTAGAAGAATTCGCCTTGATGGATACCTACAATGCAGGTAACGCAATTACTTTTGCTAGAAAAGATGTCTTACAGGCAGTCGCTAATATGAAATACTTTGCAGGACTAGTCCGTGAAGTAAAAGGGGAGACCTTCTCCATGGAGCCAAAACATTTAAATTTTTCGAGACAACAACCGTATGGGGTAGTTTTGAAAATCAATTCTTTTAATCGCCCTTTTAGATGGTGTGCTGAAAAATTGGCTGCTCCTATCTTAATGGGAAATGCCGTCATCATTAAAAACTCAGAACAAGCACCTATTTCATCTTTAAAATTTTGTGAATTGTTGGATGGGTTGTTTCCAGATGGACTTATCAATGTAGTAACCGGAGGTGCGGATGCAGGATCTTTTTTAGTTAAACATCCTTTAGTCAAACGAATAGCAGTAATTTCATCAGTTCAAACAGGAATTGCTATAGCCAAAGATGCAGCTCCTTTATTAAAGAATATATCATTAGAATTGGGTGGAAAAAATCCTCTTATTGTTTTTGATGATGTGGATATTGATTTTGCAGTCGATCTAACTATTAAAGGAATGCGTTTTGACACTAAGGGCGAGTCTTGCAGCTCTCCTTCTAGAATTTTAGTCCATAAAAAATTACACGATAAATACTTAGAAACATTAATTACTGAAGTAAAAAAAATACCAGTAGGCTTGCCTTGGATTGATACCAATGTGGTAGGACCGGTAGTTTCCAAAAAGCAATTTGATAGCGTTCATCGTTTTATTCAATCAGGAATTAAAGAGGGTGCAAAATTAGAATTGGGTGGAGATTCACCCAAAACAGAAGATTTGAAAGATGGTTTTTTCATCAATCCCACTATTTTTTCAAAAGTCACACCCGCTATGACAATTGCCAACCAAGAAATTTTTGGTCCTGTAATTTCTGTGATGACTTGGGAAAATTATGATGAGATGATGAGCATAGCGAATTCAACAAAATATGGATTAACTGCAGGAATTGTGACCAATTCATTAAGTAATGCGATGAAAACTGCAGAAGAAATCGAATGTGGATATGTGTGGATTAATGCGGCAGGTAGATATGCAGGTGCTCCTTATGGGGGGTGGAAGTTAAGTGGAATTGGTGTTGAAGAATGTTACGATGAATTAAAAAGTTATAGCAGAGTAAAGAATATTAATATGAAATGGCTTTAACCAAACGAAAGGAATGGCATGGACGAAAAACTATTTAAAGTAGGATTGGAAAAAAGAAAAAAAGTTCTTGGAAAAGAGTATGTCGAAACGGTCATGGCTAATACCACTGACTTAAACGATACATTTCAAAAGGCTATGACAGAATGGTGTTGGGGCTTTGGTTGGGGTGATGAGTCAATTGATATGAAAACTAGATCTATGATGAATCTCACTATGATTGCAGCATTAGGAAAAATGCATGAATGGGAAATTCATTGCAAGGGTGCAATAAAAAACGGAGTTACTGAAGAGCAGTTAAGAGCTATTTTACATGTGATCGGTATTTATTGTGGTGTACCTCAGGCAATGGAATGTTTTAGAGTAGCTAAAAAAGTTTTAGATGAGCAAAAGTCTTAATAAGATAGTTTTAATTTAAGTTTAGCCAATACGGTTTTAAAATTTTAATACTAGATTGCTCCAAAGAAATAGTTTGGTCAAGTAAATGCTTGCTCTCTTCTGCATCTAAAATACCAAAGCAGGCAGGATCTAAAGAAATTATTTTTCCAATTGTTTTTTCTTTATCTTTAATAGACTGTCCAATTTCAACCGAACCATGAATAATCTGAATAGGAAAAACTCTTTTTCTTATTTTGTTTTTTAAATTCATTCTTGCAGTATTTTCCTGACCTACAAAACATCCTTTCTTAAAACTTACCCCATTCAGTTCCTTTAGGTTTAACTCTAGAGAAAAATAATTGGATAATGCCGATTCTGGAACCAAGTCTACCAATCCGGCTTGGTGACAAATTTTAATATAGGTATCTAGGGGTAATAAATTTACATTCAACTCCTTTACTAGATCATCAAATTTATCTTTGAGAATAATTCCGTGAACACCCAGGTCAGCTAATCTTGGATCATTAAAAAAAAAACCATATTGATTTTGAATGGTAAATCCTTGGATAGTATTAAATTTGCTAGCTATGATCTCATTTGCCATATTAAAAAAAAGCGAGACATACTCCTGATCTACTTTGCTTATTTGAATTTGAGATCTAAGCTTGTAGACAGTAAGCTTGGCAATAAAGTCATCTACAATTAATTTATTACATTGAAGTAAATAATGATCACTAGATTTCTTAGTTATAATAAAATCGTATAAAAATTTTCCTTGTGGAGTTAATAAGCATGAATATATGGAAGTTTTTTCATCCACTAATTGTATATCGTTAGAGATTATACTTTGCAAAAAAGGAACTACATCAGACCCGTTAATGGAAATAACTGTCTTTTGTTCTAAATGGATTGCAAAATTACTATTCATATATATCTTTTTTGTATATTAGTTTGTGTTTAAAAATGTCTAATAAATATACTTTAATTATAAAAAATGCAGAGTGCTATATAGATAAGAAGCTTATTCTTACCGACATCGCAATAAAAGATAGCATTATTTCCAAAATCTCAGAAAAAATAGATGATTCTGCAGACCTTGTTCTTGATGCAAAAGGCTTATCTGTCTTTCCTGGCATTGTAGATACGCAAGTACATTTTAGGGAACCAGGCAATACAAAAAAAGAAAATTTAGAAAGTGGTAGTAAATCTGCTGTGCTGGGAGGAGTGACTTCTGTGTTTGAAATGCCTAATACTTCACCCCCGACGGATAGCCCTGAACGTTTTCAGCAAAAATTAGATTTAGCAAAAAATAGAATGCACTGTAATTATGCCTTTTATTATGGAGCGACAGAGAATAACTCAGTTGCCTTAGATGTAACTAAAAACTTAGAGGGATGTTGCGGAGTTAAAATGTTTGTTGGTTCTTCTACTGGAAATTTATTAGTTAAAGAAGATAAATATATCGAGCAAGTGATTAAAAATTCTCCAAGAATTGTTTCTGTTCATTCAGAAGATGAAAACATGCTTGAAGCTAATAAAGATAAAATTATCGAAGGAGATGTTAAAACACATTATGTTTGGAGAAGTGTGGAGACCGCGATGTCTTCTACAAAAAAATTAGCCAACTACGCAAAAAATCATAACAAAAGAGTTCATATCCTTCACATATCGACTAAGGACGAAATGGAATTTTTACGAGATTATAAAGATATTGTTAGCGTTGAAGTTATTCCTAATCATTTAAGTTTATTTGCCCCAGATTGTTACGATAAAAAAGGAACTTTTGTACAAATGAATCCTCCTGTTCGTGAAAAAGAGCATATGGACGGAATATGGAAAGGTGTTTTAGATGGAACGGTGGATGTTATTGGTTCGGATCATGCACCTCATACGATAGAAGAAAAATTACAAACTTATCCAGCAAGTCCATCGGGAATGCCAGGTGTGCAAACTATTTTTCTTTTAATGTTAAAGCATTTCTTCGAGGGAAAAATCAAGTTATCAAAAGTAATTAGTTTATTATCTGAAAATCCTTGTAAATTATTTGGAATAGAAAAAAGAGGTTTTATTCAAGAGGGTTTCTACGCGGATCTTACAGTAGTTGATATGAAAAAAGAATTTGTAATTACCAATGATTGGATTGCAAGTAATTGTAAATGGACCCCATACGATGGTTGGAAATTACCTGCCACTCCATCAGGTACTATTGTGAATGGAAATGTTTCTGTGTGGGATGGAAAACTAGCCGAAACTAAATACGGTAAACCATTAAAGTTTAGTTAATATTTATTTTTATATTTTGAGAGTGTGCGCTTACGGAAGTATAACAGCTGGTCCCTTAAGCTTTCTTGCCTCTAGGTCTTCGTGTGCTTTTTTTGCTTCAGATAAAGGGTAAGTTTTAAAAATATCAACTTTAAATTTTTTAGTTAAGATAGCATCAAACACTGTTGCTGCCGCATCCTCCAATTCTTTTCTAGTAACTGTATAGTGAGCAATAGAAGGTCGGGTAAAAAACAAACCTTTTGTATTAATATGTTTCTTAATATCTAATGTTTTGACGTATCCAGAGGCATTTCCAAAAGCAACCATCATTCCTCTGACTTTTAAACATTCAATCGATCCTTCAAAAGTAGAAGCACCTACACCGTCATAAACGACATCAATTCCATTTTTTCCTACTATTTTTTCAACTTCTTCAACGAAATTGTGATCTGTGTAGTTGATTACATGATGACACCCATTTTGCTTTGCTATCGCCTCTTTTTCTTTGGAGCCAACAGTTCCAATTACCGTGCAACCAATTGCATTTGCCCATTGGCAAAGTATTTGCCCCACACCACCAGCTGCTGCATGAAATAAAACCTTATCACCTTTTTTAGCAGGATAAGCCCGATGCAATAAATATTCGGCAGTAATTCCCTTTAACATAATGACAGAAGCAACCTCATTGGAAATCCCCTCTGGAACTAAAACTAATTTTTCTTGAGGAAATATTTGTTTTTCTGAATAAGAACCGATGGGCATAGAAGAGTGAGCAACACGATCTCCTACTTTAAATAATGTAACATCTGATCCAATTTCTTCCACCATTCCACACGCTTCCAAGCCAATACCACTAGGTAATGGAATAGGGTACAAACCCGTTCGGTGATAGACATCAATGTAGTTAAGACCGATAGATAAATTTTTTATTAAAACTTCATTTGCATTTAGCTTAGGTAGCTCCACATCTACTAACTGAAGTTCTTCAGGACCACCAAATTTTTGAATTTTAATTACTTTAACCATATTACTTTTTAGTTACTTTTTTTTTAAAACTCAATGTTTAAATGTAGGAAGATTTTTTATACTATCATCGAAAACATACTTTTCATAAAAAGAAGAAAATTTTAAATAAATTTTAAACATTAGAAGCGATATAACCAAACCAAAAATTATTCTCGCAAAAAAGACTCCTGAATAATGACCTCCTATAGCAATCATTAAAAGAGTATCTTCAATTGCAGCATGAACTAGATTCAGCATCGATACAGCGAGAAAAACACTTTGCTTGTCTATCTTTCCAGTCTTAATTTCTTTTATTAAAATACCTCCTCCAAACTGAAGACCAATCGTGATACCGACAATGATAATATTAGTAGCTTCTTTGCTAATTCCAAAAAGCTTCAAGGGATAGACTAAAATTTTTTTCAAAAAACTTTCAATGCCTAATACTTTTAATAACTGAAGGATGGTAACCATCACAACGACTATACAAAACACATATAGTAAATTTAGTAACTGGTCTTGTATCCAAAAATGCCATTCTGCTCGAGGAGGCTCTATTTTAAAGTAAGTAGAATATGGTTCATTTAAAAAATTAAAAAAATCGTAAATTAAACCTAGTATAAAACAAATAATGAAAGCAGAAACTAACCTAAATAGAACTGTATAAATAAAAGACACACCCGCAGCTTTGGATATTGCAGATTCAACAGGAAGGTTGTGACAAATTAAAATACCAGTTGCTAATACAGTGATTTGAGAAACTGTTACTTCTAACCCAGGAATTAAATTTACAAATAAAACTAGGGAAGCATAAATATTTACTGCAAAAGCCGTAACCCACACAATACCAAGTTCCGGGGGAAGTCCAATAAGCCCCATAAGAGGTGCAAATACTTTTGAGATAAGCTCAATCGCACCAATTATTTCTAAAATCTTAATAATAAAAACAAATGGTATGAGTATTTTAAAAAGAGGGACGGCAACTTCTTTTATCTCAAAGAATAGATTTCTAAAAAACATCAAATTTTTAAATACAACTAATAATTTATTTACTTATTTTTTATTTTTTTTATAAATTAATTTTTATTTAACACTGAAAGAAAATAAAACAAATGACAAAATTTATAAATATTGTGAGAATTAAGGTTAAACCATCTTTAAAAGAAGAGTATTTAAAATTAATGAATGCTAGACCAGCATTTGATGGTCAAGTCTCAAGCTATCTTGCTGAAACAGGTTCCTATCAATTTCATATGATCGCCATATGGCATTCGGAGGATGCCATTGTAAAAGCAAGACCTCAAATGATTGAATTTTTGGATACACTAAGGTACACATTGGAAGAGTTATCATCAGATTTGGGAGTTACCGAACCAACATCTGGCCCTATAGTTTTAGAAAAGTAAAAAAAAATGATTAAAAAAATATTACTAACAGTTTATTTCATATTATTTTCTAATTTTGTATTCGCAGAATCTATGAAAATGATCGGAATGAAAGGAAAGTCTAATGAAGTTTCGAGAACTATCGATGTAAAGATGTACGATAATTATTTTGAACCAAAATCAATCAAAGTTAAAAATGGAGAAACAATTAAATTTGTAGTCGAAAATAAAGGTAAGTTAGTCCATGAATACAATATTGCTACTAAAAAAATGCATTTAAAACATCAACCAGAAATGATGATGATGATGCAGATGGGAATATTACTTCCTACCAAGCTGGATATGAAAAAAATGAAAGAAGCTTCAAAGACAAATCATGCCATGTCCCACTCTCACTCAAATAGCCTATTGCTTGAACCGAATAAAAAAGGTGAAATTATTTGGAAATTTTCTACCAATGAAGAATTAGAAGTGGCATGCAATATACCTGGTCATTATCAGGCAGGCATGGTTTCTTCAGTTTCTATAAATTAATTTTAATAAAACGAAGTAGAGGTACATCAAAAAATGCAACTAATTAGTTGCTTTTTAAAGATTCCTTTGAAATGTAGAGTAAAGTTAATTTTTAAAATAATTATATTTCAATGATCAAAACAACGCTGAAGTCATTTGCCCAGTCAATTGGATATGGAGATAATGATTATATCCCCAAAGAAGGAGCTTCTTTTTTTCTATTTAAAACTGAAATTTTATCAGGTCTGACAGTTGCGTTGGCTTTAGTTCCAGAGGCAATTGCTTTTGCTTTTGTTGCAGGGGTTACTCCATTGTCTGGATTGTATGCAGCTTTTATTGTTGGTCTAATTACCGCTTTGTTGGGAGGTCGTCCTGGAATGATTTCGGGTGCTACCGGAGCTTTGGCAGTAGTGATGGTTTCTTTGGTAATGATTCATGGTGCCCAATATTTGTTTGCGACTGTTGTACTGATGGGAATTATTCAATTAATTGCTGGGATATTTAAGTTAGGAAAATTTATAAGAATGGTGCCTCAACCTGTAATGTTGGGTTTTGTTAATGGGTTAGCTATTGTGATTGGATTATCTCAACTTAGTCAGTTTAAAGTAACTAATGCTAATGGAGAATCCGTTTGGATGTCTGGTGAACCTCTTTTGTATTCTCTTGGATTTGTTTTAGTAACGATGCTTGTTATTTGGTTATTGCCAAAAATTACTAAAGCAATACCAGCAACTTTAGTTTCTATTCTTGTAGTTACGGGAATAGTTATAGGTTTTGACATCCCCATTCCTAGAGTAGGTGATTTAGCTAGCGTTAAAGGAGGACTTCCTGATTTTTCTATTCCCAATGTTCCTTTTAATTTTGAAACATTAAAAATTATTTTACCTTATTCAATTATTTTAGCTGCCATTGGCTTAATAGAGAGTTTGTTAACTTTAAACTTGGTGAGTGAAATTACTAATAAAAGAGGTGGAGCAAGTAAAGAATGTTTAGCTCAAGGATTGGCTAATACCGTTACAGGATTTTTTGGAGGTATGGGTGGTTGTGCGATGATCGGGCAATCTATGATTAATGTAAAGTCGGGAGGAAGAACTCGTATTGCAGCAGTGGCTGCCGCTCTTTTTCTTCTTATATTTATTTTATATACCTCTTCTTTAATTGAGCTGATACCCATTGCTGCATTAGTAGGTGTTATGTTTATGGTGGTGATTGGAACATTTGCTTGGAACTCTATAAAATTATTATCAGTAGTACCAAGGTCAGATGCTTTAGTGATTGTGTTAGTTACAATAGTCACCGTTTACAAAGATTTGGCATTAGCTGTAGTAGTAGGTGTAATTGTATCTGCTTTAGTGTTTGCATGGAAATCTGCATCAAGAATTAGGGCAACGGAACGACCTTCTGTTCACGAAAGTGGTGCAAAAGTTTACGAAATTGAAGGACCTTTATTTTTTAGTTCTACGAATAGTTTTTTAGAAATTTTTAAACCAGAACAAGATCCTGATGTTGTAATTATAGACTTTGCAAAATCTAAAGTAATTGATCAATCTGCATTAAAAGCTATTGAAGATATTGCAGATCGATATTCCAACATAGGTAAAAAAGTTAAACTCAGACACTTAACTAAAGATTGTCACCGCTTATTGAGTAGAACGGGGCAGTTAATGGTCGATAGTGATGATGATCCAGATTACGATTTAGCTGTTGATTATGACGTTAAACTCGGAATTTTTGGAAAAGAGTAAACTCTATTTATTGTTCTATATTAGAAATTTTATATAAATTGCTAATCTATTTATGAAAAATAATCTAATATTTTTTTTTGCTCTTTTTTTTTCAGTATTTTTTTCATACTCTGTAAGCATGGCAAATGAAGAGGCGAAATATAACGTTGTTAAAAAACAAAATGGTTACGAAATAAGGTTGTATCAGGATAGGTTAATAGTTCAGGCTGTTATGGAAGAAGAGAGCGGAGCTTTTAGAAAACTTTTTAAATATATTAATGGAGCCAATAACACTTCTGAAAAGATAAAAATGACCATTCCAGTTACTCAAATGAATAAAAATAATACCAGTGTTATGCAATTTTATCTTCCTTCCAAATTTAGTAAAAAAACAGTTCCTAACCCGACCAATTCAGAGGTAACAATCGAAACGATTAAGGAGGGCTACTTTGCAGTAATTGAATACTCTGGATGGGCTTCTAAAAAAAATTTTACAAAACATAGCGACATTCTTCGTCAAAAACTTATCGAAGATAAAGTTTCAGTGAAAGGATTTGCTATTAAAGCAACTTACAATGCTCCTTTTACACCTCCACCTTTTCGTCGCAATGAGGTTATGTTTAGAATTGATTGGAAAAAATAAGTACAGCGATATGAAACAACTAATTTTTTTAATTTATCTATTCTTATTTCTACCAAATATTACGTTGAGTAAAATTACTAATGATAGTGTTGAAATTTATTTAGTAAATCAATTGGATGAGCCTAGAGGTTATTGTATCGATATAAAGGGCCATAAATTAAAAGCAAAAATTAACAAAGCACTTCAGGCTCACACTTGTTATTCTTACCAAGGAGAAATATCTGTAGACCAAGGCTTTGATTCTACTAAATTGACTAAAAATCAATTCTTCATGCCTTCATTTAATGTTTGCATGACAGCTTCATCCGTTATTCCGTCATCTAATCTGCAACTTGGAAAGTGTGATTATAGTAAACTTCAGAAATTTGAATGGAGCAATAAAGGCAAGATTCATCCGATCAGTAATAAAAAATTATGTCTTACTGTTAATCAAGGACAATCCAAGCAAGGTGGGGGTGGAACGCCAGTTCACCTAATGAGAAATCTATCGCTTGAACTTTGTACTAACTCACTCAAACCTTTTCAAATTTGGGGTATGCGAAGAGCATGAAGAGGCATTTATTGTTGAGCTATCTTTTAGTAATTTGAGTATTTTTTCTTATAAAATTTTTGTTAAAATTTTAGGTATCTGTTCCTTAAACTTAAAAAAACCTTTGGTCGAATATTGCCAGCAATGTTTGTCATAGTCTCTTGCTAGATAATAAATATTAAACTCTTTCTTAATCTCTTTTATAAAATCATTTTCATATCCAACAGCAAGATAAGGAAAAATGATATTTTTAATATTTTTCTCTTTCGTTATGGTTTGAAAATTATCTTTGTTTTGGATGACTGTTTGGGAGTTAAACCGTTCTTTAAGAACTGTTGTTAGATACTGATTAGATCTAATCTTAAAATCCAACACTTTTTGTGAATACTTTTCTTTTTTTAAAATGGAAGTGAAGTCTATAACTGCGTAATTGTTAAAGTTCATTTCTTTTTCTACAAGATGAAGAGAACAGTCTAGATTGTGAAAAACAAATAAAGAATTTTCACTATTGATCTCATCAAATAAGATGGGCTGAATGTCGTAACTTCTATCCTCATGCTTAGCTTGCGCTTGTTCATTTAAATTTAAATGCTCATACGTTTTAGAGGAGAATTTATTAATATTCCATTCTGCAGCTAGATAATGCTTACCCTTAGTATGAAGCCCCGCAACCCATCTCCAGCCTAGTGTGTTTGATGCTGGATCTCCATCTAGTAAATGTTTAAGAAAAAAATCCGCGCCAAGCTGCCAGGGCAATCCTAGTGTAAAAATCCAAATACTAGCAAACCACATACGTGCGTGATTATGTAAGTAGCCAAATTCCTTTAATTCTAAAACCCAATCGTTAAAGCATGATATTTTAGTATTTCCATCTATGGCCTCTTTATAATTAGAGCTGGTCAATTCATTATGTAAATTCTTTAGGTCGTGGTTATAATCATCCCAGACCTGAGGTCTCATTTCTAGCCAGCCTTTCCAGTAAGTTCTCCAAAAAACTTCCTGAACAAATTTTTCAATTTTTTTAAAGGGAAGTTTATTGTAAGCAGATTGAATAGTTTCTTGCTCATCTATAATTCGGTGACTAATATATTGTGATAATAAGCTGGTATTGTTTCTGTTTACTGGGCCAGGATCAAAATTTCTCTCTGCTGCATATTTTCCTAAGTTGTTATTAGAAAAATTTTCTAACTGGCTTAATGCCTCATCTCTAATGTTCATTGCTTAATATTTCATGGCAAGTTCGATGAAGAATAGAATGCAAATACACTAGATGATTAAAATCTTTATTGTATCCTCCTCCCAAAACCCCACACAAAGGGATTTTGTTTTTATAAAAATTGTTAATTACCATTTTTTCTCTTTTTTTAATTCCTTCTGTCGTAATATTTAATTTACCAAGCTTATCATCTTTATGGATATCCACGCCTGCTACATAAAACACAAAATCAAAATTCATTTTATTAACAACCTCTAAACTTTTTGATACAGTATTTAAATACTCCTCATCAGTGATGTCATCCGCCAGTTCTATATCTTGGTTGCTTTGTTGCTTCACTAGGGGATAGTTTTTTTTGGAATGAGCACTAAAAGTAAAGACTTGATCATTGTTTTCAAAAATTTTAGCAGTGCCATCACCTTGATGTACATCCAGATCATAGATTAGAATTTTTTTTACTGAATGTTTGTTTAACAAATTGTAAGCAGCAACAGCCACATCATTAAAGACACAGTAACCATTACCCGAATCGGAAAATGCATGATGAGATCCTCCCGCAGTATTGCAAGCTAACTTGTAACGCAAAGCTAATTCCGCAGACAAAACAGTTCCTCCAGTTGCCATATAAGATCTTCTTTTGACACTCGGGACCATTGGAAAGCCAAGTTTTCTTTCCTCTTCTTTGGACAAAGAGAGGTTATCAATTTTTTGAATATACTCTGGCTGGTGCGCTTTGGTTAGATCGAGATATTGAGCTGGTTCTGGAATATGCAAATTTTCTTTATTTAAAATGTTATCTTTTTTTAAAAGATCAAATAATGCACCAAACTTTTTTATGGGAAAGCGATGATCATCTCCAATTTGTGCTACATAATCAGGATGATTAACTATTGGAAGCATTTAATATTTTCTAACAAATAAAATTAATAGTTAACTTTTGCGAAAACATCAAAACTTAAGATAAATTATTTTACAGGAACAGTAAAGCTAGAGGGGTAAATTCTGTGTTTGTCAGTAATTGAATCGGTTATTCCAAGATCAAAAAAGAAAACGCTTGCTGCTAATTTTCCACCTTCTAAAGTGCTAGGTATACTTCCAAATCCTTTTTTTCCATTTTTAGATTCACAGTCATATCTTAATGAGTCGTCTGATCTTCTTATCATGACCGTTTCAGGAACATTGGCTGACCAATTTCCTCTTTTGTTTGAAAGTTTGCAATTTCCTTCACTTCCATCGCTAAAAGAAATTGAGACAGGAACATTGGCATCATTAACGATACTTGCACATGAACTTAGTGCAAAAATTGCAACAATGATTATTCCAAGTTTTTTCATATGATCAAGTATAAGGTAGTATTCATATTTTTGATACCTTTAAAAGGACCAGCATAATTTAAAATTTTTTGAATATGCAGCTAATTGACTCTTTCAAAAATATTAAACAATAATTCCGAAACATGCTTGGCATCTCTTTTGGAAAAATCAAATATTTGTTGCCTACAGCTAGTTCCATTGGCAATGACCACATCATCAGGACTATCATTAATTGTTGGTATCAAAGATAGGTTAGCCATTTTTTTAGAAATTTCATAATTTTTAGAGCTATATCCAAATGATCCTGCCATACCACAACAGCTACTATCAATGGGTTTATGCTTGATCTCTAGAGTTTTTAACAATTCCAACAAACCTTTAAAACGATCTTGAGATTTTTGATGACAATGACCATGAACTAAAACATTCTTATTATAAGCGTGTCCGCTTACTTTATTTCCTTCTTTAATTTGTTCTAAAATAAATTCTTCAATCAAATAAAATTTATTCTTTAATTTATCTCTATTTTCAATTCCTTTAAGCGCCTTAAATTCATCATTAAAAGTAAGAAGACATGAGGGTTCAATTCCAACCACAGGCATTTCTGCATATCCATTATTATAGAGATAGTTAGTAACTCTATTCATTTCAAATTTTGCTTTGTCCATCTGACCATATGAGATGTATGTTCTTCCACAACAAAGGGGTCTGGATAAATTGTTGTCATCAAAGCTTGGAATAATTGCTTGAAAGCCAAATTTGTTTAATACTTTGATAGCGTACATAATATTCTTAACTTCAAAATTAATATTAAATGTGTCCGCAAGTAAAATGACTTTCTTTTCAAATGTTGGCTGAGTTTTGTAAATTTCTTTTAAGGGATCAATATTTTGCACCTCTGGCATTTCTCTTTTGGTAGAAAAACCAAATGCCTCAATAACTTTATCTAAGATAGGAATGTTTTTTACTTTGTTAAAAATAGGAGCAGTTATTTTAATTAACCAGATAAGTCTTGGCATATCAGATATAATTCTGTCTTTGATACCCATGGTAAATTTTTTATAGTAATGAGATAAAAATTCACTTTTCATCTTTGCCATATCTACACTCATCGGACATTCACGCTGACAGGCTTTGCAACTTACACAAAGTTCCATAGTCTCAAACATTTCTTTTGATGCAAACGATCCTTCTGGTAATTGATTGGATAGAGCTAATCGTAAAGTGTTAGCTCTTCCTCTAACCAAATCTTTTTCTTCCATCGTTACACGGTACGAAGGGCACATCACTCCTGAATCTAGCTTTCTACAAGCTCCATTATTATTACACATCTCCACTGCATCTGAGAGCTGACCCCAAGCAGACCAGTCGTAATGAGTAGAAATATTTTCTGCTTTATAGCCAGGTTTGTAGCGCATTAATGTTCGGTCATCTGATTTGAATGCTCGTACAATTTTTCCTGGATTTAAAAGCCCTTTTGGATCAAAGGTGTCTTTAATTTCTTCAAAAGCACCAACAATTTTCTTACCAAACATCATCTCATGAAACTCAGATCTTACAATCCCATCTCCATGCTCACCAGAGTGTGACCCTTTATATTCTTTCACCATAGCAAAAGCTTCTTGAGCAATAGCTTTCATATTTTTGATATCTTGTTCAGATTTTGCATTGAGGATAGGTCTTACATGAAGGGTTCCGACCGAAGCATGGGCATAAAATAATCCTTCGGTATTATATTTTCTAAACACATCTCTCAATCGTTCCGTATAGTCTGCTAAATTTTCTAATGTGACAGCACAATCTTCAATGAAGGCTACTCCTTTTTTGTCACCTTTCATGGACATTAAAATGTTTAATCCAGCTTTTCTTATTTCAAATACTGCCTTTTGATCATTTAGATTTTCATAAGCGGTAAAATCATTGTTTTGATTATCTAATTTTATTAACGACTCTAAATCTTTTAATTTTTTTCTTGCAACATCTAAATCATCATCAATAAACTCAACCATTAAAACGGCCTCAGGATTTCCTTTAATGTATTTTTTAATTTCTCCTGCATAAAGAGGGATGTCTTTGGCTAGGCTAATTAAGTTGTGATCCAATAGCTCTACGGTAGTAGGTTTTAATTTTACGATCTCTTGAGTTAAGTTCATCGCTTCTCTGAAATTAGCAAAGTAACAAACTCCCAATACTTTTCTGGTAGGGATCTCCCATAATTTTAATTTGATTTTATTAAATAAAGATAAGGTTCCTTCAGATCCAACTAGTATGTTGGATGTATTAAAACCATTAGGATTGATAAGATCAATATTATATCCACCAACTCTTCTCTGAGTTACGGGAAAGTGCAAATCAATTTCTTCCTTGGTGTTATTTTTAACATCTAAGAATTTTTTAATAATTTCATATTTTCTATTTCTTTCATTGGTTACTTCTAAGTAATTTTTATCAATGTCATCAAAGGTATGGATCGTTCCATCATCTAAGATTGCCTCAACAGCCAAAACATTGTTGACCATGTTGCCGTAATAAAGAGATCTAGATCCACAACTATTATTGGCAGTCATTCCACCAATAGTAGCTCTACTACTAGTCGAGACATCAACAGGATACCAAAGACCATAAGGTTTTAAATATGCATTAAGCTGATCAAGAACTATCCCAGGTTCAACCCAAACAGTTTTTTCTTCCTTGTTAAAATCTAAAATTTTATTTTGATGTCTCGAGTAATCTAAGACAATGGATTCACCTACCGTTTGACCTGATTGAGAACTTCCACCACCTCTTGCAAGCAAAGATATCCCTTGTTTTTGGGAATACTCCATGATTCTAAGAACATCATTCTTGTCTTTGGGTAAAACAGCGCCCAAGGGCTTAATTTGATAAAGAGAAGCATCGGTGCTGTACCGTCCTCTAGAAAAGTCATCAAACAATACTTTGCCCTTGACCTGACCTTGAATTTCTTTTGCGATTTTTTCTATTTGATTTTGATTCATAGTTAATATCTTAGACTAGTAGCATTATTTTTTGCTTTGATAAATTAAAGTCCCGAACTTTTTCATCGCACTTGAAGATAAGGTTAATCCTAATCCAGGCTCTTTATTCAATGTTAGCCATCCATTTTTAATTTCAGGTGGGTTAGAAAACAGTTCTGCCTGCAAAGGATCTCTTTCAGGATCTGGAAAAGATTCGACAATTCTTCCAGCAGGAGAGGAGGCTACTAATTGCGCATGAATATAACAGTCATGATGAGGAGCTACATCTACATGGTTTAATTCACAAAGCGCTGTTAATTTTTTTCCATGGGTAAAACCACCAAACATTGTCACATCAAATTGTAAAATTTGGATAGCACCTTCTTCAATAAAAGAACGACAACCAAAGCTAGTGATTTCACTTTCTCCTCCTGAGATAGGTATGGATGTTTGTTTAGCTAGTAAAGTAGTTTGCCTTCTATCATCTGCCCATCTTACAGGCTCCTCTAACCAAGTAGGCTTTAACGGCTCTAACAGTTTGCAAGCTTGAATAGCTGTTTTTAAATCCCATGCACGATTGACATCAATCATAAGATCTTTATCTGGGCCAATCACATCTCTAATAATTTGCATTCTCTTTATATCCTCCTCCAAAGACAATCCTCCTACCTTACCCTTAAATCCTTGATGACCCTCTGCAACTAATTTTTGAATCTCATCTTTTAATCGGACATTGTCTTTTCCATCTTGGTAGTAGGCACAAGTAACATAACAAGGTACTTTATCTCTAAAGCCACCAAAAATTTGATACAGGGGAAGACCTGCTTTTTTCCCAATAATATCCCAACACGCAATATCCACTGCAGAAGAGATTCTAATTAAAGCTTCTCTACTCCACTTTTTTTCATTAGAAATTCTTGTGTCAGTTAAATTAAAAAGTTTATTATAAATTTCTTCAGGCTGATATGGATTCATGCCCATGATTTGATCCGCAAGACCATTAGTAAATGGTTTTATAATAGGAGTAATATCTGTGTAGCTAGTAGCCATACCGAATCCTTCAACTCCATCTTTTGTTTTTATTTTAATTAAAAGTTCATTAGCATTAGGAACAATGAAGTGACTGACCCAAAAAGGTTTCTTTTGCTCAGGGCCTTGCAGCTTGTAGATTTCAATATGATCAATTAAATCCATAATTTTATTTATTATATTTCGATTTGATTAATTATTCAAAACATCATATATACGCGTATGGCAAAATCAAATTCTTTCAAAGCGGGCAGACATTTTTTACAAATTCCAGGACCTACTAATTTACCTGACCGTGTTCTTCGAGCTATGGATAGGGCTATCATTGATCATAGAGGACCAGAATTCTCAGAAATAGCAAAAAGAGTTTTAGATAGAGTTAAGCAAGTTTTCAAAACAAAAAACCCGGTAATTATGTATCCAGGATCTGGAACAGGCGCTTGGGAAGCAGCGATTGTAAACACGCTAAATCCTGGCGATAGAGTGTTAATGTTTGAAACAGGACAATTTTCATCTTTATGGTGGGAAATTGCAGAAAAATTTAAATTAGATGTAGATTTTGTTCCAGGCGACTGGAGAACAGGAGTTGACCCAAAAGTTGTTGCTCAAAAACTAGGGGACGATAAAGATCATAAAATTAAAGCAGTGTTTGTAGTACACAATGAAACATCAACTGGTGTAGCAAGTAAAATTGGTGAAATTAGAAAAGCCATTGATAGTGTTAATCATCCAGCTTTATATATGGTGGATACTATTTCTTCCCTTGCCTCTATTGATTATAAGCATGATGAATGGAAAGTAGATGTAACAGTAGGTGGATCCCAAAAAGGGTTGCTATTACCGCCTGGACTTTCTTTTAATGCATTAAGTCCAAAAGCTCTTGAGGCGCATAAGCAAGCAACCATGCCAAAACATTATTGGGATTGGTTACCGATGATAGAAAATAATAAAAATGGATTCTTTCCTTTTACTCCTGCAACTAATTTGGTTTACGGATTAGATGAAGCAATTAACATGTTACTTGAAGAGGGTTTGGAGAATGTTTTTGCAAGACATACAAGACACGCTGAAGCTACAAGAATTGCTGTGAGGGCATGGGGTTTAGAAATCTTATGTAAGAATGAAGATGAATATTCTAACTCGTTAACAGCTGTACTTTTACCAGATGGACATGATGCAGATAACTTTAGAAAAATTGTTCTAGAAGAATTTGATATGTCTCTTGGAATGGGATTAAATAAAGTTAAAGGAAAAGTTTTCAGAATTGGTCACTTAGGTGACTTTAACGACCTAATGTTAGCAGGAACTCTTTCTGGTGTAGAGATGGGTTTAAAGAAAGCTGGAATTCCATATAAAGCAGGTGGAATCATGGCTGCTTTAGATTTTTTAGCTAAATAAAATAAATTTACTCACATTTTCCCATAAAAATAAAAGTTTAAAGACTCGCTTCTTTTCAAATTTTTTATTAAGTTGTTTTCTTTAATAACTAATAAGGGGA
>OJEY01000050.1_pt1 | contig 26833 bp, 31 predicted proteins | sample 1593981 | NCBI WGS metagenome assembly OJEY01 (sample SAMN05416706, study PRJEB24817) | seawater metagenome | isolation source: Sea water | place: Canada:Atlantic | collected 2013-07 | reverse complement strand
GAGATTCGCCTTAGTCTCGTGGGCTCGGAGATGTGTATAAGAGACAGATTCTATAGTATGTAATATTGGCGATATGATGCAGCTTGTTACAGATAAGAAATTAAAAAGCACCACACACAGAGTGGTCCAGTATGAAGGCGAAATCTCAAAACCTAGATACAGTATTCCTTTTTTCCTCCACCCTGCACCAAGCGTCGTCCTTAAGTCTGTCTTCAATGAAGATGATATAGGCATTCTTGCAGATGATTTTTTAAACGAAAGACTTAAAGCTATTAAGCTATACTAAACCATGACAATACTTAATATTCTTCAAATAGGAGTTGGCTTTCTTGGACTTATAGCCATCGCCATTCCTTTTTCTGATAACTACAAGTTAATAAATCTTAAATATATAGCTTATGGAATATTAGCCCAGGTAATTCTAGGACTGATTTTAATTAAACTTCCTCTTGTAACAACTGCATTTGAGTACCTTGCAGAAGGAGTTACAGTTCTTCAAGAAGGAACTCAGAAAGGTGCACAGTTTCTTTTTGGTTATCAAGGTCCTGTTACTGAGGGTTATCCCGTATTATTAGAAACTTTTGCATTTGGGATACTTCCTTATATTATTGTTCTCTCATGCCTCTCTGCAATGATGTGGTATTGGGGCGTTCTTCCTTTTATCGTAAATATGCTTTCCAAGGTCTGCCAAAAGCTTTTCAACATTGGTGGCCCAATTGGTCTTGGGGCCGCTGCTAACGTCTTCCTAGGACAGGTTGAAGCACCTCTTCTAATAAGACCTTATCTTGATAAGTTATCAAATAAAGAGCTTCTTATACTTATGACAACAGGCATGGCGACAGTTGCTGGCTCTGTGATGATAGCCCTAATAACTATTCTTCAAGTTCAGTTCGGAGATATCAATCTAATTCAGCACTTTATAACCGCATCTGTTCTATCCGTTCCGGCAGCTATAATGTATGCAAATATTATGATTCCTTCTAACGAGGTAACTGACTTTGAAGGAAGCAAGACGCCTAAAATATACAAAAGCACCATGGACGCTATTACAAGAGGCACATCAGACGGCACAAGTATTGCCATAAGCATTGGAGCTATTCTTATAGTTTTTATTGCTTTAGTTTATTTTGCTAACTCTTTTCTAGGACTAATCGGCAATCAGTTTGGGTTAGAAATCTCTATAGAGGGTCTACTTGCATATGTTTTTGCACCAATAGCATGGCTTATGGGCATACCATGGAATGAAGCTATAATAGCTGGTGAATTGCTTGGTATAAAAACTACTCTTAATGAATTTGTTGCCTATGGAGCAATGGCTAATCTTGAGGATGGTCTTCTTTCTGATAGGTCCAAATTAATAACACTCTACGGACTTTGTGGTTTTGCTAATTTTTCTTCTGTTGGTATTTTAGTTTCTGGAATCGGGGCTATGGCGCCTGAAAGAAAAAGTGATCTTATTGATGTTTCTTTCAAAGCTCTTGTTGGAGCTACGCTTGCTTCTTGTATGACCGGTCTTGTAGTTGGATGCTTTATCTAGTTATTGATAACAATAAATAGATTTAGGTAGGATGCAAAAGCCAGCCAAATTACATAGGGTATATAAATAATACCTGATAATTTATCAATCTTAGTCATTTGAAATAACAGTTTAATATTGATGAATATCAAGAGCCATATATTTAATAAGGCTACTTCAGGCATATGAAAGCTGAAAAATAACCAAGACCATATCGTGTTAAAAAAAAGTTGAATTAAGAAAAGATTTTTAGTTGCTTTAAATGTTCTATATGCAGATACAGACATTAAAAGATATAGGATAGGCCAGACAATACCAAATACGTATCCAGGAGGATTAAGCTCAGATTTTAAAAGAGATTGATACCATATATCAGTTGATGTATTTGATGACGCTAGGCCGCCTAAGATTAATGCCAATGGAACGAAGAAGAAAATAGAAAATTTATTGTTTAAAAACAAAACTTATCTTTTTCTAAAAAACCTTGATACGGTTGATTTAATATCAGCAATAAAAGTTGATCCTTTAGGCCTGGCTTCAATAAAAATATAGAAACCAACAAAGATTGTTGAAATTAAAAAAACCCAAACTGCGTCGTATTCACCCATAGTGCTGTAATTATAATTGTTTTAAATTTTTATATGTAACTTAAATTTAATTTTTTTCAACTAATAATGAGCATATCGAATAGCCAGCCCCAAATGAGCATAGTATTCCTTTCTGTCCAGGCTCTAAATCATTATTTAGATTAAAGGCTACGAGGGATCCAGCTGATGCTAGATTTCCATATTGTTGAATTGGCATAGGGACTAGGTCGAGTCCAAAGTCATCGTTTCCAAGGACTTTAGAAGCAATTAATCTGATCATCTTTCCATTTGCTTGATGAAGCCATAGTTTTGAGATATCACTAGGCAAAAGATCATTTACTTCAAGTTGCTCTTTAATTATTGAGGATACTAAAGGGCATACATCCTTGAAGACGCTTCTACCATTCTGCCTAAATAAAACCTCATCATCAGTTTTCTGGTCTTCTGCAGCTCTATTCAAATAACTGAAATCACTTCTAATATTATTAGAAAACTCAGTATGTAATTTTCTATCTACTATCTTAAAACTTTTTTTAGAAGTACTTTCTTTCTGAACAATAGTGGCAACACACGCATCGCCAAAAATAAAATGCTTATCTCTATTGGTAAAGTTAACAAAGGGCGTTGATATTTCAGGGTTTACAACCAATATTGTATTGGCAAGTCCTGAGGCTATATCACTATATGCATTACTGATGGCAAAGGTGGTGGATGAGCACCCAACGAGCATGTCATAACCATAACCCTTGATGCCAAGCTCTTCTTGAATCTCTATAGCTACTGCTGGATAATTTCTTGCCGAGTGAGATGTGCCTACAATAATTGCATCTATGTCATCCGTAGTTACACCAGCTTGGCTCATTGCTTTTTTAGCTGCAATTATTCCAACCTCAGCATGAATTGATAGTCGACTTTCATCCTCATTTTTAACAATAGGCATCATTCTTTTAGGATCTAGAATTCCAGCTTTATCAATAACATATCTTGTTTGGATGCCTGAAGCTTTTTCAATAAACTCAGAAGAAGAGGGCGGCATCTTTTCTAAGATTCCATTATCTATTTCAGTTTTATTGTTTTGATTAAAGCTATCAACATATGAATTATATGATTCAACAATTTCATCGTTAGTAATCATATCTTCGGGATGCCAAACCCCAGTTCCCGCTATGTGAATATCATGCATATTATTTAAAAATATTTAATTTAATATATTATAAATTATGACTTCAAATATAACTAATCAGGATCCTCATGTTTATGAGTTTTTAACTAACCAAATTAATCCAAAGGGCATTATTCATATTAGCCATGGAATGGCAGAGCATATACCTAGGTATAAGTGGTTAATAAGTAGATTCAATGATGATGGATATCATGTCATAGCTAAAGATCATAGAGGGCATGGGCTTAGTATTAATGCCAAAGATGTTAAGGGCTTCTTTTCTGATAAAGATGGGTGGAATAAAGTAGTCTCTGATTTAGAGACCGTAATAGCAGATTCTAGGAATAAATTTCCAAATTTAGACCAGTTTCTTATTGGTCACAGTATGGGTTCCTGGATTGCTTTATCGGCAGTAGCAAAAGGGCTAAATATAAAAGGATTGATACTATCAGGATCATCTAAAGTACCAACCCTAGTTATCAAAATTCAAAAAATACTAGCAAATATTCAAATTATTTTATTTGGCAAAAAATCAATTAGTAATCTTTTAAATTTCTTAACCATCAAGACATACAATAAATCATTTACTCCAAACAGAACAGAAAGCGACTGGATATCCGCAGACGAAAGCAATGTTGATGATTACATTAATGATCCGCTATGCGGCTTCCAAGTTACAAACTTACTTTGGCTTGATCTTGCTAATGGCCTCTTGTCTATTTTTAAAAACAGGGCATATATCAATGCTAATAAAGAGATACCAATATTTATTATTTCTGGAGATAGGGATCCGGTTGGAGAAGATGGCAAAGGAGTTAGACGTTTGTTTGATTATTTAATCAAGATATTTCCCAACACATCACTACTCTTAATTAAGAATTCCAGGCACGAGGTTTTTAGTGAAAAAAATAAAGAATTCTCATATAAAAAAACTATTACATTTATGGAGTCTATATGAAATTCTTTCTTATAATTTTTACTTTATTTGCCCAATCCTTGCTTGCAGACAATATGAAAGAATTATCTTTTTTATACGATAATATCGATAGATACTATCTCTTAAACTTACCAGAGAACCATAATAAGGATAAACCTATCAATCTTGTAATTGGCCTTCATGGCTATACAGGAACAGCTTCAGGTTTTGAGAAAGAGACAACTGGGGGATTCAATAAATCCTCAAATAAATACAATTTTATAGCAGCATACCCTCAAGGAACTTATTTTAATGATGCTGATGCGGGGTTTGTTTCTTCTTGGAATGACCTTGCTGGATCTGAAAGTATTCAGGGTAATTCAGAAATTTGCTTGGCTACAGCTTCTGTATATCCTAAATATGCAAATTGCGATCCATTAAAAAGGTGTGCTTGGACAAGTTGCGGTGATGATTTAGGATTTATTATGAGTGTGATAAATAAAATAAAGAACAATTATCTTATAGATAAAGTTTATATAGTCGGAATGAGCAATGGGGGCATGATGGCTCAAGCCTTTGCATGTAAGTATCCTGATGTTATTTCTGGCGTCATTAACGTTGTTGGTATGCAGCATTATGGATTTAGTTGCACCCCTGACAAGCCTGTTAATTTTGTTATATATGGCGGATTAAAAGATACCACTGTGCCCCCTTTAAAAATAGAAGCCAATGACGGATATCTATACGAGCCATTGATGAAGACTTTTAACCAATGGTCTAATAGTTTTAATTGTAAAAATTTACTCGAAGAAATAACAGAAACCTCAGATGATATACAAATGTACACCTTCACTGATTGCGATGGCGGGGTTAATGTAACAGCCTTACTAAACCCTTTAAGAGCTCATCTTTGGCCCGGGATTACCAATTCGGTAGGTTTTTGCTCTACAAAAGTACAAATCAACCTTGATTTAGATAAACAAAAAAATCTTCCTGATTGTATGGATGTTAATAATTCCTGGGGTAATGACTACCTTCTAGAAAAAATACTAAAATAATTAATCAGTCTTTTACAACAAACATATTGTTATTGGTCAAAATGTATTGTTTTTGGTCAAAATGACGGATATTATTTATGTATACAATTTATACGCTATCTATTGTGTGTAGCGACTAGGAGTAATCTAAAATGTCATCAGTTTATCTAAAACCACTTTTTGTAAAAAAATATGATCCTGTAACGCAGCTTTTGAGGGGAGCCTTCAAAGAGAATAATTATGCTTTGTCATGTATGGGAGTTTTTGCTCTTGGACTTGGTGTTGCTCAAACAAATACTGCTTTTGCTGATGAATCTATTGAAGAGGTAATAGTTACCGCTTCGAAGCGTGCTGAAAATATACAGGACGTACCTATGAGCATTCAGGCTATAGGCGCTGCAGAACTTGACTTAAAGAATATAAAAGGATTGGATGACATAGCCAACTTATCCCCGGCAATTACGATGGATGCTGGAGGCCCTGGTAATTCTTCATTTTATATAAGAGGTGTATCAGATGGAGGTTTTGGAAATCCATCTGGAGCTGCATCTACCACAGCTCTTTATTTAGATGACCAGCCTCTGACAACAATTGGCCAAACTCCAGATCTTCATGTCTTTGATATTGAGAGAGTAGAGGTACTTAGCGGGCCACAAGGAACTCTATATGGCTCAAGCTCAACATCGGGAAATATCAAAATCATCACAAAAAAACCTACTCTAAATGAGGTTGATTATGGTTTTGATGTAGATTATGGCTCTATAGCAAATGGCGCTAAAGATAAATCACTAGAAGCTTATATAAATATGCCACTTGGTGAGAATACTGCAGTTCGACTGAGCATGTATGATCTAAAAGATGGAGGCTGGATTGATAATGTACCGGCTACCAAAACCTTTACTAACTCTGGTGTTACTATTAACAATAGTGATTTTGCCGAAGAGGATTACAACGAAACAAATAAATATGGTTATAGAATTAGATTAGCAACAGAGATTGCGAATCAATCACTTGACCTGTCTATGCTAGAACAAAAATCTACTTTTGGTGGTTCGTGGGAGTCTGATGAGGCTGTTGGTCCAAGAGAAAATACTAGGTTTTCAGATGAACGTTTCGATGATAACTTCAGCCAAGTATCATTATCTCTTAGCGGAGATATAAATGACAATATGGATTATGTATTCACAACTTCTTCGTTTGAGAGAGACGTAGACTATACATATGATTATTCAGAATATGTCGAATATTACAACTATGATGGCCCAACGTACACCTGCGATTACTATGACTATTACTATTATGGAAATATTTCTGGTTGCCAGGATCCAAGAATGTCATATACACAAATTGATAATCATGAAAGAAAATCATATGAATTTAGAGTTCAATCAAAAGGTGATTCAGGATTCCAATGGGTGCTTGGCGCATTCTCTGAATCCTCAACTCGTGATTATGAAATTCATTACCTATGGGAAGGATTGAATCCAGGGAATCTTTCCTTTCAGCCCGCTAATGGACAGTGGTGGGACCTTGATAACACTAGAGAGGAGGACTCAGAAGCAATTTTTGGAGAGGCTTACTATGATATTAATGATAAAACTAAATTAACAGTTGGTTTCAGATCTTATGACCAAGACACTGTGGTTAACGCAAAAGACGGTTACTTCGGCGTCTTTGATGGCGTAGATAAGGTATTTAAATCTAATGACTCTGGAGTTGTTCCTAAGGTAAATATCGCTCATAACATTAGCGATGATGTAATGGTTTATGGAAATTACTCAGAAGGCTTTAGATCAAGTGGTATTAATAGAGTTAGACCAGGGCAAACTAATTTCATACCAGAAACATACAAGGCAGATTATCTAGAAAATCTTGAAATTGGTTTCAAATCAACCCTTCTTGATAACAAGTTAATTTTAAACGGAGCCTACTTTATGATGGATTGGAATGATTTCCAGTCTACAACTTACAATCTAGCTTTCTCACCAGTTGCATTTGTTGACAATGTTGGAAATGCAGAAATAGATGGCCTTGAGCTCGATGCAACATACAAAGCAAGCGATACATTAACTCTCTCAGCATACACTGTTTTAAATGACCCATCTTTATCTCAAGACTACTACGATGTATCAGGTGTTCTTCAGGCCAACTCAGGCAATAGACTTGCGTATGTTCCTGAGATTTCTTATGTTCTTGGAGTAGATAAAGATTTTATTATGTTAAATAACCCTGGCTATTTTTCTTTCGATTACTCATATACTGGTGATCGCTTTACAAGTCAGGCTAACACTTTAAAACTTCCGTCATACGCTATAGCTAATATGCGAATTGGTATTGAATCAGATAATCGATCAATTGAATTCTATATGACTAATATGTTTGATAAGGATGGTTATCAATCAAGATATGATGACTTTGGTGATATAAGAAGAACAAACACAAAACCAAAAGTTTTCGGATTAAGGTTTAGATACAGATACTAGAGATAAATTTGTTTAATATTTTTGCGAGGTCTTCTGGCCTTTCAAAGTATGGAAAATGCCCAGTATTTTCCATTACACAAACATCCTCTTTGTTAAAGTTTTTAAGCATTTCATTTTCAGGATTAAATCTTGCGAGCTTATCCTTTTCCCCATAGATAAACTTTAAACCTTCTAATTGATCAATATTTTTATTTACGTATTTACTACATGCTTTTAGATCTATAGATAGAATCTCTTTTTGTGTTTGATTAAATATTTTCTTTAAAGGGTATAAATTAGTCTCTCTTTCAGGGTTTTCTGTAATATTTTTTGTGCCATAAGGGGAATTGATAACTCCCTTTTGTTTAGCATAAAACCCAGCGCCCATTAACCCAAAAAACCTGGATTTAACTTCAGTTTTTGGAATATTATAAACACCGTATTTAGTTAAAAACTCACTAGCCTGATCAAGGTCTCCTTTAGAGTAATCAAGCAATCCCCCTCCAACCATAAGCGGGTAGCTTGTGTTCATTAACACAGTCAAGCTATTCTTAATCTTTGAGCTGATGTCTATACCCACAAGCCCTCCCATAGAGTGACCGATTACAATAAGGTTATTAATCTTTAATTTAGATACAACATCAATGCAAAGATCAGACATTTGCTCAATAGATTCAAGCCAATTCCCTGATGTTAAACCATGACCTGGAAGATCTATTGATAATACTGTGTATTCGGAATATAAAGATTCTAAATCTATCATCTGGCCCAGTCTATGATCCATTCCTGCTCCAGGAATTATAAGAATAGTATCCTTTGAGCTTTCAAGGCTATTGTGCTCAAATAAATGAACATTATGATTTTGTAATTTTACGAACATTTTTAATAATAGAATAAATTAGCATCATGTTAACAAATATCAAGGGTATTGAAACAATCACAAGCATCCACTTAACAGAATCAACTCCGCCCATGTACATTAATAATGCTGGCTGAACTATCAAAATAAGAGCATAAACTAATCTAAGAGATTTAATGGGCTCATCTGAGCCTTTATTCATTGTAGAGCTTGATAAAACATAAGCAGCAGAATCATATGTTGTACATAGAAAGATTATTGCAATAATAGAGAAGACACCTACTGTAAATGAGCCATATGGAAGAGTATTAATTACTTGTATAACAACAGACGCAGGATCTGTACCTTGTGCATTAAGTAAATAAGGAATATCAAGTCCATTGAATTCACTTTGGTATATTGAATAATTACCCAATATCAGGAAGTACAGTGAGCAGATAATTGTTCCTATGATCAACGAACCCATTATCATCTCTCTGAGGGTTCTACCGTTAGAAATATTTGCTATAAACGACCCAACAAATGGAGCAAGAGCTAGCCACCATGCCCAGTAAAAGATAGTCCAGGATTGCACAAATTGATCATCTGTAGCAACACTCATTTGTATAAAGTTTTTTACAGTAAAATGGATGGTTTCGAGTGAGTTTTCAATTATATAAGTTGTTGGACCTACGATGAATATGAATAAAATAAAAAGAATTACTAAGATTAAATTGATGTTACTCAGAACCTTTATTCCTTTTGATATTCCTAAATACACTGATGATCCAAATACTGCAAAGCAAAAAAGAAGAACGACATAATCAATAATGTTAGAAGGGTTAATACCTAATGCACTTACAACTCCTGCAGATATCATAGGGAAAGATAGACCAAGACTTGTTCCTGCCCCAGATAAAACAGCTAAAATAAATATTAGATCAAGTGCAAAGCGTATCAATTTATCTACATTAGTTTTATTACTTTTGTATAAAATTGATGAAAATCTAAATGATGTTTCTTTATCAAGAGTCACTGCTAAAGCGAATGCAATTGCTGGAAGCGTATATATAGCCCAACCAGTAATTCCCCAATGAAAGATGCTATAAGATCTAGCATAGTCCATTTTTAAACTTTCAGTAATTGCAGTTTTTGGAGGGTCATTTAAATAATATGCCCATTCAATAGATGACCAATATAGTAATGTCGCACCCATTCCAGCAGCAAATATCATGGCTGACCAGGATATGAATGAATGCACCGGTCTATTTCCAAGGTCAACTTTAATATTCCCAGACGGAAGAAGGGCTAATAAAATTAAAGTACAAACAATTGTAAGCGCACCGTATTGGAAGGTTGATTCAAAAATCTTAGAGAGATTCCAGTATATTTCTGATAAAAATTTTGATGTTTCAATAGGTGAGTATAGGACATATGTAGACAAGCCTATTGATAGTATAATTGTAGTAATGAGTAGAGATAAACTCCAATCTATTTTTTTATACTGATTTGACATATGGCGAAAGAATTAAATTTAAAAGAAGCTTTAACTAATGCAGTTAACCTATATAGAGATAATAATCTAAACGAATCAATAGAACAAATTGATGAAATTTTAAAACACAGGTCTGATGATAAAAATTCTTTAAGGCTTTTGATTGATATTTATATAAAATTAAGTCTTACAGACAAAGCTCTTGAACACATAGATGTATATTTGAATTACTATCCAAGTGATTTGGATGTATTAGAAAAAAAAGCAAAGGTTTTCAAATACCTTAACGATGATAAAGGCTTTATAAAATCGATAAAAACTCTCCATGAAAGAGTCCCTTCTATAAATACAGCAAGATTGATATCAAATCATTACATCACAATTGACCGACCTGAAAAGGCCGATGATGTTATAAAGGATTTTTTTGAAAATAATAAAAGCTATTCAGAGCTTTATAAAGGAATAAGGCATGCAAGAGCTGGAAGGGTAAAGTTAGCCGAACAGACTTATAAAAAAATTCTTTCTAATGATCCTGATAATGTCGATGCACTAAGGCTTTTTGGTTTACTGGCCTTTAAAACTAAAAATTATAATCTTGCAGAGAAACTCTATGTAAGAACCTTAACTCTTATGCCAAGTTTTTCTCTTGCTTGGGATAACCTAGCCAAGCTTTATAGAATTCAAAATAAATTATCCGAAGCCATTCCGGCTTTCAGTAATTTAATTAAAATAGACCCCACTAATTTTGAAGCCTTGATTTCTCTGGGAACCATATATACAAAATTAGCTAAATATGAAGAGGGCATTCAGCAATATAAAAAAGCCTTATTGATAGATAAGACTAATGCTCGAGTTTATCTAAGCATGGGACATGCCTTGAAAACTATTGGAAGCAGGGAAGAGTGTGAAAGGGCATATCTAAATGCTATAAAGTATTTTCCATTATCGGGAGAAGCATACTGGAGCTTAGCGAACTTAAAAACCTACAAGTTTAGTGCCTTACAAATCAAAGAAATGAATAAATTAATTTCATCAAAAATTCCTAGTGTTGAATTAATACAAATACATTTTGCGCTAGGAAAAGCCTTTGAATCTAATAAAGAATACTCCAAATCATTCGGTCATTACAAAGAGGGAAATTGGCTACAACGAAAGGAAATTGATTATAACGCTAATTCAAACAGCGACTTAATTGAAGAATATAAAATATTTTTTTCTTCAAATAAAAAATTCTTAGATAAGTACAGTGGACATGAAGCCGAGGACCCAATTTTTATCTTAGGATTGCCAAGATCAGGCTCTACTTTAGTTGAGCAGATTTTATCAGCACACTCTTTGATAGAAGGAACACAAGAGTTACCAAATATTATGGCAACATCTAAAAAAATTAAGCTTTTGAATCAAGATAATGGCTACCCATTAAATATCCTTGATTTGGATGAAGCTAAATTGAAGGAATTAGGAAGAAATTATATTGATGACACTAAATGGTCAAGAACTTCTAAACCATTTTTTATTGACAAAATGCCAAATAATTTTCTTCATATTGGGCTTATAAAGCTTATATTACCGAACGCTAAGATAATTGATGCTAGAAGAAACCCAATGGATGCTTGTTTTAGTTGCTTCAAGCAGTACTTTGCTAAAGGACAGCACTTTACATACGATTTGGATGATATAGCAAGGTTTTACAAAGACTATATTAATTTAATGGATTTTTGGAATTCTATATTTCCAGGCGATATATATAAAATTAATTATGAAGATATGATATCCAGTCCCGAAATCGAAATTAGTAATTTATTAAAATATTGTAACGTCAACTTTGAAGAGGATTGTATGGAATTTTATAAATCAAAACGACCAGTTAAAACCGCTAGCTCAGAGCAAGTAAGACAGCCCATATATAAATCAGGATTAGACTATTGGAAGAATTATTCTGATAACCTTAATGAATTACAAAAACATTTTCCAAATTATGCAAAACAAATATAATTACCCCTCTATTGAAAGAGTAGACATTGAAGGGATTGGACGACATTACCTAGATTCTAATAACAACCCAGTGCCTAGTGTTACTACAGTTCTAGGCAATACCTCAACTAAGTCAGATGGCATTGCTCAATGGAGAAATAGAGTTGGTGAGGAAGAGGCAGAAAGGGTTATCAAGCAAAGCACTGATATTGGAACTGCTGTACATGAATCAATTGAAAAATATCTTAACGGAGATGAGTGGGATAGTTTTGGTGAGGGCTTTGATCAGCTGTTAGCTAAAAAGATTACAAATAAATTTGTTTCCCATGGTCTTTTAGGTATTTCAGAGGTTTGGGGTCTTGAGGTTGCCTTGATACTTGATAATCTATATGCAGGAACTGCTGACTGTATTGGTATGTTTAATGGAGTTCCGTCAATCATTGACTTTAAAACTGCTAAAAAAATTAAACGTAGGGAGTGGATTGAGGATTATTTTCTTCAAGGATGCGCTTATGCTAACGCACACAACGTTATGTTTGGCACCGACATAAAGCAAGTTGTAATTCTTATGATTGACAGAGATCTAATATTTCAAGACTTCACTGTTAAAACCGCTGAGTTTAATGTGCTTACTAATAAGTGGAAAAGAAGATTGATCGATTTTGATAAAAAGTTCAACAACGTTTAGCAAACACTTGTATATAATATTGAAAATTAAAATATAGTTATCATGAAGCCATTAATACTTGACTCAGCATTAGGAACAGAAATTGAAAACAGGGGAGAGTTTCTTCCTAGTTTTAAAACATCAATATGGTCTGCTTATTGCTTAATACACAACCCTGATTTGATACTTCAGATCCATATTGATAATATTGAAGCTGGGGCAGATGTTATTACCACTTCAAACTATCAAGCAACTCCAGAACTTTTAAAGAGAGAGCCCACAGCACCTCTTTATTCTGAGCTAGCTAAAAAATCACTAGAATTATGTCAAAAAGCTGTTGAGGTTACTGGTAAAAATACAAAAATTGCAGGTTGCTTTCCTCCAATACATGTAACATTTAGACCTGATTTAAGTGGTAACCAAGATCAACTTAATGATTTTTATTCAACCCTTGGAGCTATTTATAAGAACAATACAGATATTATAATTTGTGAAACAATGGCTTCTATATACGAAGGTACGACTGCTGCAACAATAGCTAAAGAATTTTCCAACGAGACTTGGTTAAGCTGGACCACAAGAGGCAATAAGGGAAATGCCAGCCGTCTTCCTAGTACTGAGCTCCTTGAAGACGCTATTATAGCTGGTAGTAATCTAGATGTAGATTGTCAGATGGTGAACTGTGTACATGCAGACGAAGCTTCTGAGGCTATTATTAAGCTAAAGTCTTTAAGTACTAACTTTGGTGTTTATGCAAACTCTTCTGTATATAAGCACAATCCATTAGACGGCTTTGTAAATGATTCTGATGAATACCATCATCAGCATTCGCAATTTATCGACCCTGAAGAATATGGTAACTTTGCAAAGAAATGGATTGATGAGGGCGTTTATGCCCTTGGAGGATGCTGCAGAACTTCAACAGACCACATTAAAATAATTAAAAAAATTGTTGAATCTTTATGAGGCAGGTAATAGCTATAGGTGGCGGAGGGTTTGGTAGAGAGATCGGAGATCTCTTAATAGAGAGGTATATTACAGATCAATCACCAGCAGATATTCCAAAAATATGCTTTATTCCTACTGCAACTGGAGATGACCAAGGTTATATAGATAATTTCTACAAAGCATTTGATTCGCTTGGTTGCTCAACATCACATATAAATCTTTTCAAAAGAACAATCGACCTGAGATCTCATATCCTTGAACAGGATATTATTTATGTCGGAGGTGGAAATACAAAAAGCATGTTGGCAGTATGGAAGGACTGGGACCTGGATATCATACTTAAGGAAGCATATGAAAAGGGAGTTATCATGTCTGGGGTTAGCGCTGGAGCTATCTGTTGGTTTGAAAAAGGCATTACTGATTCATGGAGCGATCATCAGGCAACCCTTGATTGTTTGGGTTTTGTTAAAGGCATATGTTGCCCTCATTATGATGAAGAGCCTGAAAGAATTCCTTATGTTAAAAAATCTTTATTAGGAGAAGATTTTAAAAGCTGTCTAGCAGTTGAGGGATATGCAGCACTGCATTTAGTTGATGATACTCCTAAATACTCCGTAAGCTTTAAAGCAGGGACTAACTGCCACAATGTTAAAAATATCAACGGAAGCATTGTCCATGAAATTATTGATGGTACGATCAAGTTAGACTTATGAAAATTGCACAAACATTATCTTTTGTACTCGGCTTAGTTCTAGGAATTATTGCTATTCAGTGGTTGATCTCACCTGAAAATTCTGCCAATTCACTTAATATGACTTACCTTGAGGGCTTGGGACGAAATACTCAAATAAGAGATTTTACTGCAATGTTCATGGGCACTAGCGTCATGTGTTTTTTTTCATTAGTTTCCAAGCAATACCAATGGATTTTTTCAGTTGGCCTAATATATTCAATAGTAGCTATAACTAGCATTTATGCATCTTTTTTCTTTGATGCCCCAATAGCAACTTCTTCTTTAGTTGCTGAGATAATTTTTGCAGCGATGGCTTTTATTTCTGCATTTATCTATAAATTTAAATAATATTTTATAGTTTAGATACGAAGTCTTTAATATTCATATCTGGTATTTTTTTATTTGTACCTACAGATGTTCCCACATACAAATACCCTAATATTTCTTGATTAGTTTTTAACCCAAGTTCATCTTGAATACTTTTATTAAAAGCAAATTTCCCTGTTCTCCATATAGCACCATAGCTCATAGCGTTAAGTGCAAGTATTAAATTTTGAGCCGCAGCTGCGGTTGATAATTTTTGTTCAATAGCCGGCACTTTTGGGTGATCCTTTACTGTATTAACAAGAATAATAATCATAGGAGCTCTAAAAGGAGCATTTTTATATTTTTCCATAATCTCTGGCTTGATATCAGGAATCGATTGACCAAAATTTTCAAATATAGCCGACAACTTTTTTAATGACTCACCTGTTACTTCAATAAAGCTACTTGGTCTAAGCCATGCGTGATCCGGAGCTCTTAGAGCTGCTTTATAAGCAATCTCCATTTCAGAAGCGGAGGGACAGGGCTTTACTAACTCTCTTGCTGAAACTCGTAATAATATGTTCTCTAGTGCATCCATCGACAATTTTAAGTATTTAAGTTTAAGATAGAATAAATCAGTTAACTTAATAAAGGAATATATTATGGGAATTCAACTAGGTTTAATTCTGTTATTAGTGGTTGCAGCTTTACTAGTAGCTAAAAAGTTTCAAAAGAAAGATCTATCAGATGCAGATATTGAATACGTCTATGAAGATGAAATGGAAGCAGATGAGCTAAATAGCCTGGATAAAGAAATAGACTAACTCTTTAAATCTTCTTCCAAGGAGCGGTGAAGCTTAATACAGGCAAATACAATTATTATTGCAAATGGAACCCCTGTAATAATGACGGATGTTTGAAGTGCTGTTAAGCCACCGGCAAACATAAGAACAGCTGCAACTACACCAAGTAAAATAGCCCAAGTCACCCTTGATACTAGGGGAGAGCTATCATTAATATCGGTTTGGCTTTTAGATGAAAGCATTGAGGCAACTAATGACCCTGAATCAGAAGAAGTAACAAAAAAAGTAATTATTAATATCAAGGATAAAATTGAGAGTTGTTGAGATCCAGGATATATGTCATATAAGCTAAAAAGGGCTATAGCAAAGTTACCCGATACAACCTCATCGATATTACTTGAGTTATTAATTATTTGATAAATAGCTGCGTTTCCAAAAACACCCATCCATATAAAAACAATCAAAGAAGGAACAAAAAGCACGCCTATTATGAATTCTTTTATAGTTCTACCATATGAAATTCTTGCAATGAATAGAGATACAAAAGGAGCCCAAGCAAACCACCAGGCGAAATAAAATAGCGTCCATCCGTCTTGCCAAGAACTAGTTTCGTAAACCTCAGTCCATGTGGCAGTTTCTATAAGTGAGTTTAAATAGCTACCAAAATTTTGAACTAATGCGTTTATTATAAAAATTGAGGGGCCCAAGCAAAAAACTAGTACAAGTAAGAATCCGGCAATAATAACGTTTAGCTGCGAGAGTTTCTTAATACCCGCATCTAGTCCAAGACAGACACTTGCAAGACCCATTATAGTTATAACAGTTATGATAATTAGTTGATTTGTTGATGTCTGATCGATATTAAAGATGTGATTAAGGCCAGCGCCTATTTGTGTAGCTCCAAGGCCTAATGATGTGGCTATACCAAATACAGTAGTTAATATGGCTATAACATCTATAAAAACTGAAAGGGGCTTATTCTTAGATACTGCATCTCCCATGAGTGAACTAACTCGAAAAGGTTTATTCTTGTTATAAGATGCATATGCAAAACATAATCCCAGGCATGTATAAACCGCCCATCCGTGAAGTCCCCAGTGAAGATTTGTCAAAGTAATTGCCTTAGAGGCGTTGTAAGGTGTATTTCCATCTATCATTCCTGGAAATGAATTCATGTGCATAACCGGTTCAGCTACTCCATAAAAAAGAAGGCCTATTCCAAGACCGGCACTAAATAACATAGCAATCCAGTTTGCATATGTGTAGGTCGGTTTTGCATTTTCTCCACCAAGTCGTATGTTTTTATATTTCGTAAATAACAAATATACGGAGAAAACTAAGAAAGAATTAGCTAATAATATTATCAACCAACCAAAATATTTTGATAAATAAGACTGAACTGACGAGAATAATTCAGCAGATACAGAGGAGTTAAGAGAAACCCACGAAGTAATTAATAACAACAATATTATAGAGAGTAAGAATCTAGATTTACTAATTTGGTTCATTTTTTTTTAATTATTTCATTTTAGTGAAACATAGCTAGATTTAATTATCTAGTTTTTATCAAATTTGAATAATTATCTATTAATTGTTATGGTGTTACTCAAGACCTATTTACAGAAATTGCAGGTCTATAAATATGGCTAAACTTCTTCAGGGGGATTTTAACTGGGGAAACCAGAACTACGTCTATTTTTTATGCAATTTATTTTAATAACTATGAGGACATATGTTAAATTTAAGCAGAGCGAAAGAGAGTATTAATAAAATTACCAGTCACCTATCCTTGGGTATACTTGGAAGTGTTGCCGCCATGGCACCACAAGCTGTTGAATCTCAAGAAAGACAAATTGAAGAAGTAGTAGTTTCAGCTACTAAGAAAAAAGAAAATGCCAGTGATGTGCCAATAACGGTTACAGCACTTACAGAAGAGACATTAAAAGAAATGAATGTTTCTAACTTTGATGAATACATAGAGTATTTACCAAATGTTACTTCTGGTGGAAGAGGCCCTGGACAATCAACTATCTATATTCGTGGAATGGCAGTTGACCCAGTTAACGTATTCTTATCTGCAGCTCAAGGCTCATCCCCAAACGTTGCGTTGTATTTAGATGAGCAACCAATTCAGGTTCCTGGAAGAAATTTAGATGTATATGTTGCTGATATGGAAAGAATTGAAGTCCTAGCTGGTCCTCAAGGAACACTTTTCGGTGCAAGTTCACAAGCAGGAACAGTAAGACTGATAACTAATAAACCTAAGTTTGATGTTCAAGAAGGCGGTTTCAATACTTCACTTTTTGATACAGCTGGTGGCTCTCGTAGTTATGCTTTTGATGGTTTCTTAAATGTGCCAATTAGCGAAAGCTGGGCAGTTAGAGGTGTTGTTTACCAGACTAAGTCAGGTGGATACATTGATAATGTTGAAGGAACATGGAGCGGAAAAGGAAGAGGAAGCTTTAATTCCACTGCAGAATTTCAAGAAGATAAAAATACTGCTTTAGTTGAAGATGATTTCAATGATTCTTCATATAAAGGCTTTAGACTATCTTCAGCTTACTCAATTAATGAAGATTGGGACTTATTAGTCACTCATGTTGATCAAGATATAACAGCAGATGGTGTTTTTGATTATGATCCAGCAATTGGTGATCTAAAGGTAAGTAGATTTATTGAAGACACTTTAGAAGATTCTTTCAATCAAACTTCGATAACTTTAGAGGGTAGAATGGGTTCTTTAGACGCCATTTATACCGGTTCATTACTTGAAAGAACAGCAGATCAAACTGTTGATTACAGTGGTTACGCTAATGTTGGCGCTTATCTTCCTTACTATGTTTGTAACGCCTATGACTATACTGTCTGTGGTTCTGCAACTGTTCAGGTTGAGTTGTATGACGAGAATCAAAGAACTACTCATGAATTTAGAGTTTCTAGTAATGAGTTCAGTGACTTGCCATTCTCCTATACAGCAGGTGTGTTTATTGACGAAAGTGAATTACAAACACAAAACGATTATGGATACCTAGGTACTCTTTCAGCAGCGGCTAATGCTGGTACTTATGGAGGTTATATCGACAATACTCCAATACCAGGAGCATGGGCTGGAAATCCTAATGCTAGACCGTCTCAATATAGATTCTTTAATGATATCTTAAGACTTGAAGAGCAAACGTCTTTCTTTACTGAGGTAACTATCCCAGTTAGCGATAAGTTAGATGTATTATTCGGAGTTAGAAAGTACGACCTAGACTTGGACTTCAGAGGTCAGTCAAAATTTGGTTATAGAGGAGCTAATGTATCAAACGGAAGAGATTATGATGCTGCACCACATGGAACAGCTCCATTGAATCTTTCTGACCAAATAACTAAATTTACTCTTAGTTATAAGCCAGATGCAGATACCCTCTATTACTTTACTAGATCTGAAGGTTATAGACCTGGAGGATTTAACAGGGGTGGTGGAAAGGCATCTTCTAATCCTGCATTCCCAGATGTACCCTTAACATATGCAACTGATGATGTTATCAATACTGAGTTTGGAGTAAAAACTTTATTACTCGATGGAGCTATGAGGCTTAATGCAAGTTACTACAATATTGAATGGACAGATATTCAGGTATCAAGATTTGATCCTAAGAACGTATCAATCTTAACATTTGTTGAAAATGCTGCTGATGCAGACGTAAGTGGTCTTGAGGCAGATATTTTATGGTATCCAACTGATGATATAACTATTGCCAGTGCAATGTCTTATAACAGTACTGAAGTAACAAGAATTAAAGCTCAGATTGTTGAGATTGCTCCAGTTGGAAGTGCTTTACCGCTTTCTCCTGATTTTCAGTGGAATGTAAGAATAAGAAAAGATTCAGAACTTAATGGATTACCTTCTTATACTCAGCTTGCAATAAAATCTGCTTCTGATTCATTCAGCTCTCTTGAAAAAGATAAGCGTTATAGTCAAAGTGCATATAGAACAGTAGACTTTGCATATGGATTTGAAGTAAATAATACTGAAATTGAGTTCTTTATTAGAAATCTTACTGATGAAAGAGCACAGTTGTACTTCAACGATCAGGATGATATTCCTAGAATAACGACAAATCGTCCTAGAAATATGGGGGTAAGAGCTTCATATAAGTTCTAATCTCAAAGAATTATTAAAAGGCCAGGTTTACTGGCCTTTTTTATTTATAAAACAATAGTACCAAATGAATAAATCAGAAGACATAATTAAAAAGATTGAAGCCTTAATGGTTGATAAGCATTTCAATGATGCTTTAAAGCTTATTGAGGTTAATTCTGATGAGGTGTCAAAAAAAGAATACTATTACCTTAAATCAGTATTATGTAGATATCTAAACCGTACAAATGAAGCGCTTATTTGTCTAGATAAGTTAATTCAATTGGATCCATCATACGGCAGAGCCTTTCAAGAATTTGGTCATAATTTTATTAAAACTGACCCAAAAAAATCTCTTAAAGCCTATTTAAGGGCTGTAAGGCACAATCCATCACTTCAGGCTTCATGGCTTGGAATTCTCTCTATTGAGAGCGAAAATACAGTTCTTATTGATTATGTTCAAGAGAATATTATGTACCTTAAGAGCTTGCCACCTGAGCTTAAGTCTGTCCTGAGCTTTATACATGAAGGTAAATATATTAAAGCAGATTCCTTATGTAGGAGCTACTTGCAAAAAGATCCACATGACGTCGAAGCAATGAGGCTTTTAGCAAAGATTGGAACAGATTTATACATATATGATGATGCTGAGTTTTTACTAGAGAGTTCATTGGTCTTTGAGCCATCTAATATCAAATTAAAATTTGATTACATTACCGTTTTAATCAAACGACAAAAGTATTCTGAGGCTCTTCACCATGCCAAAGAACTTTATGAAAATAATAAAGATAATATAAATGCTAAGAAACTCTTAGCAACAACACTTTTTAGAACAGATGATTATAAGAAATCTTTAGATTTGTATGACTCAATTTTAGAAAAAGAACCAAATAATATTGATGTTTTATTATCTAGAGGCCATCTCTATAAGACCTCTGGAGATATACCTAAATCTATTGATTCCTATCAAAAAGCATATAAATCTGATAAATACTTCGGTGATGCTTATTGGAGTTTAGCAAACTTAAAAACTTATAAGTTTAGCGATGAAGAGGTTAGCAGGCTTACTGAAATGGTAAATGATCCAAACATATCAATCGATGAAAAGGTGTTTATGCATTTTTCATTAGGCAAAGCCCTTGAAGATAAAGAACTTTACAAGGAATCTTTCAATCACTATCAACTTGGCAATAACTTAAAGAAAGATAAGCTTATTTTTAAAGCCGACGACTTTATTGAAGAATGTAGAAATCAGATGGAAGTGTGCACATCCGATCTTTTCGATATTAAAAAAGGTTGGGGTATAGATTCTGCTGAACCAATTTTTATTTTAGGACTGCCTAGGGTTGGCTCTACCTTGGTTGAGCAGATACTAGCATCACACTCTTTGGTAGAGGGCACCCATGAGCTTCCTAACATCATCTCCACTGCTCATAAATTAAATCAAAGAAGAGCTCAGGATGTTGATTCCAAGTACCCAGATATCCTATTAAGCTTATCTGAGCCGGAATTAAAGGCTATCGGCAATAAGTACATTGAAGATGCAAAAATATTTAGAACAGGTAAGCCATACTTTATAGATAAAATGCCTAATAATTTCAGGCATATAGGTCTTATAAAGCTGATACTGCCTAATGCAAAAATAATTGATATAAGAAGGTCATCTATGTCAGCATGTTTTTCAAGCTACAAACAGCTATTCGCCGAAGGTCAAGATTTTACATATGATTTAAAAGATCTAGCAACTTACTATAATAATTATGTGGAACTAATGGATCATTGGAATAAAGTCTTACCTGGAGAGATTCTTTCAGTTAACTACGAGGATCTAATTAATGATTTTGAACCCTCTGTCAATCGAATACTCGATTACTGTAATTTGCCCTTTGAGCAATCCTGTCTAGAGTTCTACAAGAGCAAGAGATCTGTTAAGACGCCAAGTGCCGAGCAGGTTAGACAGCCCATCTATAAGAGCGGCTTGGACTATTGGAAGAATTATGAACCTTTCTTGGATGATCTAAAAAATAACTTAACTTATTAACATTGAAAGAATATTGCTTTTTATATTAATATATAAATACAATTTTTTAATTTGGTAATTTATTATGGTTAACTTAATTATTTATGCTGGGATGTTTTACTTGGCGCATTTATTTTTTACGATGAGCTTTTCTCTTCATAAAATTCCTTTTATGGAATGGACATACTCAGGAGGCGATACTTCTAATCAATCTGAGCTTTCCAAGAGAATGATCCTTGCTTCTAATAATTTAAGACAATCTCTTCCAATTTTTATGGTCTTTTCTGTTTTGTCTGTATTAACAAATACTGATAACTTACTCTTGGCCCAAGCTTGGCTGTTCCTAAGAGTCCTTTACTTGGGTGGAGCAATAATAAATCTTTATAAATTTAAGATGATACGCCCTGTAATTTGGCTACCTTCTATTGTTGTATTGTTTTGTATGGGCTGTAACTTAATTAACTAATTAATTTTTATACTATAAGTTTAGTCCTTTATTCTAGTAATAATAACTTCGCTTGAAGGCTCGTTTTTATGGATAGTTCTAGTAGCTAAAAAAACCTCATAAACTAAGCACATCAAAGCAGTTGCTAGAAGAAGCATGCATATTATGAATAGGGAAGCTATCAAAACCGAGATCTCACTTCCAGCAATAGCACCTATAAACATAAATATAATAACAAGACATACAAAGAGAGCACTCCCGGTAGCTAGCGATATTCCAGATGAAACTAAGACGCTTCTTTTTGAAAGTTTCTTCATAGCAGACTCTAGTAGAATTACATCCGAAGAATCTGCTTTGTGAAGTATTGAATGTATTAATCTTTCTCTATCTTTAACTCTGCCAAGCCTGCTCATCATCACATTGAGTAAAGCCCCAATGCCTGTAAGTAAAAAAACGGGAGTAACTGCTGTTTGCATTGCTTCGGATATTATCATCTTAGTCTATTCTAGGAAATTTTCTTTCAACTCTTTGATCGCCTCTATGGACACAACTCAGGTTTGAAGTATTGCCATCAAGAATTGTGACAATTGAATGATCAAACATGCAAAAGTTTTGTATCAAATCAGTAATATAGACCTTACTAATAGATTTCTCTAAAAAACTAGTTACTGAAAGAATATCGTATTGAGCGCATTGTTTAATTTTTTGAATTGCATCTTTGTATGCATCTTCAGAAGATTGAAGGCGTTTGGTAATTATTATCGAACACTTGGTATCAAACTCAGCAAATGAATTAAAAGATATTGATAGAAGAATTATGGATATAAAAGTTTTCATACCAATAATTTTAACACCTATTTATTCTTTTCTTTTTTAGCAGCTCTCTTTTCTTTTAGAGTTTTCCCTTTTTTCTTTTCATTCTTCTGCTTATCTTGTCCTTTTGCCATAATAGATTCCTTATTTGTATATTTTAATTATAACTCCTGCTTTAAATTATAGCCTTTTTAATTCAGCAGTTATTTTTGTCTATCTTGTTTTCTATGCATTGGTTTATTAAATTTTGTTCTTCTTGCCATTCACTGTCATGGTTCTTAAGCCATACATAGGCCCAAATCGTTAATATTAAAATTAAGATAGGAACAAAGAATTCATTAAAAAACTTACTAAATCCTTCTTTTGTCATCTCTATTATTTAAATAAATTACTAATTTGTATAAGAATACAGACATTATCAGCCATGGAACCTGGCTTTGTAGAGCTACTGTTCTATCTCCGTAGTTAAATAATATTGGATTTATGTAAGGGCCCAAGGGTGTAAATGGTGCCCATGAAATAGGTTTCCCAACACCAAGCTGATCCTCGTAAAGGAATAATTCAACTATTAAGTTTTGACCAATACACCATGTTAGTAATACAAGAAAAGCGCCCCATCTCCATTCTTTAAAAATTGATAAATCTTTATCATGAGAAATCCACATGAGCCACAAACCTCCTAAGCAAACAATACCTGCATCGCCAAGAGAGTTAAGCAGCCAATTGATATGAATTGGCAACCAGATACTTAATACATCAGATCGTCTCATGTCTACAGGAAGGCCATCTACCAATCCATAAGTAAACCATAGCTCCCATCCAAAAATGCAAACAAAAAGTGATATTAGGTATGCATGCATGATCCAGGATGGAGTAGTTTCTTTATTTTTTATTAGTATAAGTATTGGCAACAGGGCTGCTGTGTAAACTATAAAAATAAGTCTTAGTTCCTCGAATGTCATTACTTTACGATACCACTACAAGTTAAATGAGCATCATTATTGATTTGTTTTACCAAAGCTGTATTCATTAACTCTATATTGTAGTTTCTATCCATTAAAAACATTAATTTATATATATATCTCATGCCAGTCTTTCTATCTATTTGCCATGCCTTATCTAGATAATCTAATGTCATTTTTTTTGATGGATCCCATCCAGGAAATAGGTCGTTCTCAAGCCAGCTTTTAACATCAAAATCATCTTGGGAATCATCGTATTTTATAAAATTTGAAGATTTAAATTCATCTGTTTGTGTTAATTCTATTATATTGGTTTCTATGCATTTTTTAAAAGATTGAAATTCTGCTGAATAAGCCAAAGGAGATAGAACTAATAAAGCTAGAAGCTTAATCATAATTAATTTAAGTCAACCGCGAACTCTTTCAATATTTCAATATCAATTATAGTTGTAGCTTTTTTATGAGTTTTTTTTAAAAAAACTTTTGGAGCAAAACCATGTTCATAGGCTTCTTTCCATCTTTCTGCACATACACACCATGAATCTCCTTCATTAAGACCTGGAAAGTTAAACTCAGGCCTTGGTGTCGATAAGTCATTGCCCCTTGCTTTTGAGAAGTCTAAAAAGTCTTCTGTTATAAGTGAACAAACAATATGCAAGCCTCTGTCCATTTTATCTGTGTGACAGAAGCCATCTCTAAAGTAACCAGTGACTGGATTAGAGCAGCACTCATCTATAGGCTCATCAAAGATATTAGTCTGGTTCATTTAAACCTCTTTTAATAAATAGATTTTCTGGTTCCCAAAGTTCAATTCGATCGCCTTTGTTCGAAAGGACAGTTGAATAGCCAACAAAAAAAATAGGTCTTCCTTTCCTATCTTTCTTTAAATCCCCGTAAGACCAAACTATCTTATTAGTAGACGCCATTAATAGTAATTAGTTACAGGTTTAAATTTGACGTTTTAAATAGATTTCATTAGCACTATTTTGTGAGGCTAACTCCCATCCATCTTGTCCAAGTTCATTTAATAATGCTTGTGACATTTCATGCTTCCAATTTCCAGAGTCTTTATATTTTTCTTTAAATTCTTCTGTTTCTTCATTTGTATAGCCCATTGCTGTTGAGTTGCTGTGGTCAATAATCTTGTATTCCCATTTAGTAGTCATAATTACTCCTTTTTATAAATAATAATATTATTTTGGCACACCATTGACAGAAGAAAAAGAAGATTATTAATTTAGATTTAAACCTTAAAGTTAGAGATGTCTAGAGATATGACCCAAACATAAAATAAAAAACAAAGATCATCATTATAAATCTATAGATATTATTTCTAGTTTTGATTGTCATATAAATAGTTTAAAAGATTAAAAGAATTTAACCTAGTCATAGATAATTTTTACTATGTACTATTCCACTTCTAATCTTTTTTAATTATGATAAATTATGCATATGAAAATAGGCGTTCCATCAGAAGTTAAGAATAATGAGTTTAGAGTTGGGTTAACACCTAATTCTTGCAGGGCTATTATCGGCGATGGACATTCCATTTTTATTCAAAATAATGCCGGTTTTGGTATTGGCTATACGAATGAAGATTATATTAAATCAGGTGCTCTGATTTTAGATACGGCCGAAGAAGTTTATTTAGCAGCAGAGCTGATAATTAAAGTTAAAGAACCTGTAGAATCAGAATATCAATATCTAAGAGATGATTTAACTTTATTCACTTACCTTCATCTTGCCGGTGATCCTGCTAATGCAAGAAAACTAATAGAGACAGGTGTTACTGGAATAGCATATGAAACAGTAACTGCTGATGACGGCTCCATGCCATTACTGGCACCTATGAGTGCGATAGCTGGTCAAATTAGTATAGTTGTTGGTTCATATCACTTACTTAAGCATAATTCGGGGAAGGGGGTGCTTATTGGATCTTTTGGAGATATATCTCCAAGAGTCGTTACAGTAATTGGCGGCGGTGTTGCAGGCAAGGAAGCTATTTCTAAATCAATATCTAATAATGCCTTTGTAAAGGTTATTGATCTTTCCCAAGACAAGCTCAATGAGCTAGAGTCAGAATTTGGTTCTAATAATATCGAATATATTTTATCTTCATCTGAATCTATAGCAAAAGCAGTATCAAGCTCCGATATGGTTGTTGGAGCTGTCTATGTAGTTGGGAAAGAGGCACCTAAGGTAGTTACGATAAATATGCTCAAGAATATGAAGCCTGGAACTGTAATGGTTGATATATCAATTGATCAAGGTGGATGCTTTGAATCAAGCAAGCCAACCACTCACGATGATCCAACATTCTTGGTTAACGGCGTTGTTCACTATTGTGTTACTAATATGCCCGGGGCTGTTCCATTAACAGCTACAGAAGCTTTAAATAAGGCCACCTTGCCATATATTCTTGAATTAGCTAATAAAGGAATAACAAGAGCCTTGGATGAAAATAACCACCTAAAAAATGGTCTAAATACTTTAAATGGGCAAGCCGTTCACCCAGGCGTCCAAGAGGCCTTAAATAAACATTAAACTTTTAGCCATACTGGTATTACTTATTTTCGTTAATAGCTCTTGGTCTGAAGAGCTCTTTGAAAATAATCATAATATTCATGGTGATAAAAGTACTTTTAAAGACTTTTTAAAATGGCAATTTAATGGCAATAAGCCTGAAAGAATAGCTATTGAAGTAAGTAGTGAATTTAATAATGCTGATAAATTGCCTGATAATTCTTTCGCGGTTTGGATAGGCCATGCCAGTTTTTTAATAAACAATAAAAATATAAACATACTCACAGATCCTATGTTTTCTGAAAGAGCTTCACCTTTCTCCTTTATCGGGCCAAAGCGTTTGATACCTCCAGCTATAGATATTGCAAAGCTTCCTCCTATCGACGTCGTCACAGTTAGTCATGCTCATTATGATCATCTTGATCTACCTTCACTGGTTAGGCTATCTAAAATCTGTCTCTTATACACATCTGACGCTGCCGACGAAGAGGATAGTGTAG
>OJEY01000041.1_pt1 | contig 29113 bp, 10 predicted proteins | sample 1593981 | NCBI WGS metagenome assembly OJEY01 (sample SAMN05416706, study PRJEB24817) | seawater metagenome | isolation source: Sea water | place: Canada:Atlantic | collected 2013-07 | reverse complement strand
GCATAGTGATGTGATGAGCCGCACCAGGTGGCCCGGGGCCATGTGACTCGCGGGGCAAGCTATACAAGGGATGTTACGATTCACTGCGGCGGGGCCACGTGACTCGCTATACAAGCTATACAAGATATACTACGATTTACTGCGAGACGCTGGACTCGGGACGCGGGCGGCCCAGGGGACGCTACAGTGCACTGTGGGACGCTGGACCCGGACGCGGGAGCTCATGGGACGCCATGATACGCTGCGATGGCGCGGGACTCGGGCGGTCGGGCTGCGTGCGCGCGCGGCGTGTTCGGGTGCGCGAGCGTCGCTATGCGCCGCTGTGCGCCGGCATGCGGAGGTGTGCACGGGGTTTGCGCGCGCGCGGCGGCTGCTCTCTCTCGTCGGGTGGGACTCGAGTGTTCACCTGCCAGTGCGTGGCAGCTCAGCCAGGGAGCCCGCAGGACGCCCCTAGCTGGAGTGGGACTACCTAAGCAAATCGGGCGCGCACGTCTGCGGGCACATATGCTAGGAGAGCCTAGATTCCCCCGACGCTATCCGAGGTGTCCCACCTGCGGGGGTCGGGGCCGTCGGCCATCCAGCGCGAGAGGTGGAGGTGCAGCTGCCCGGCGATGCTACCGTCATCGTCCTCGTCGTCGATGCCCTTTTGAGCTGAGGCGTGAGCATATAGGGTCGCGATGGAGGCGCAGCCCACCTTGTGGCAGTCCACCGTTCGCTCGCCCGAGCGCCTGGGGCACGAGGGATGCAGGGGGAAACCGCAGGCGTGGGCCACAGGCTGCCAGGCCATCCGGCCCATGCGACGCTCCATCGTCGCGAGGCCCATGAGGGTGAAGGGACAGACGATCTTGCCGTTGCTCTTGGTGCCGTTGGTCGCCATCTCGCGCAGCATGGACACCACCACCGGACGCATCACCGCAAGCGCTGCAGGCGTAGTCAGCGCCCGACCGTCGGGGTCGTTCCACACGTCAAAGTCAGCGATCTCGGGCTCCTTGACGGTGTTTCCTTGACGATCATCGTCACCTGGGGTACCTGCGGCAGAGACGGCAGGCAGACGGCAGTCAGCAGGGGGAACCAGACGGCAGGTGCACACGCAGTGAGCATACATACCTGTGACGACGGCGACATGGGCTCGACGCTCGGTGTGGGTGGTGGTGTTTTCATGACGGGCGTCGTGACGTCGTGTGTCTGCGACATCGAGGGCAGACAGGTCAGAGTGTCAGTCATGTCAGGGAACGAGGGCATCACACGCAGTGAGCATACACCTGAGGCAATGCGACGCGCCACTCGACGCTTATTCTTCCGGATGTTCTTCTCCCATCCCCATTGGGAGCGATCCCCTCGCTCTCGCGGTGGGCTTCCTTCGCGCGAGGCCCTCAGGCCGTCAGAGCGGGGCAGAGCAAAGAGGGATGACTTGTGCATTCGACGTGGTTTTGTGGAGAAACCTCCAGGGTCATGATCCAGATTTAGATACAAACCCATTCACTATTGGCTAAACTGAATCTAGAGTTTCGTGGGCTCGCATGGGACAGATCGACGCAACTGCACCTCAGCGCTCGTGATGTTAGGAATCCATGGCATATAGGGGAATCCACACCACATTAGGAAGGTTTGTGCTCCAACAGCGACGTGTTTCGAAGCCTCTCCCGCGTCGTGTCCATCAGGACGCCTCTAGACCGTGTCCAGTCTGAATGCTGGCTTGAGAGAGAGAGATGAGTAACACAGGCATCGAGAGTAACACACACACAGCCACACGGCTGGATGACGACGACCCCGTCCCGGGTCAGGACAGTCCGGCTCACGACACCACGCTGTTGCCTTCGGGCATTGAGAATCCAGAAGCAGACGAGTCAGTCAATCGCTGCAGTCAATCGCCAGATGCATACATCCCGTACGACACGGTGCAGGACTGCGGCGCGCGTGGGACGAGCAGAGCTGGCGCTGTCTTCAACGACACCGAGCTGATGGAGCCCCAGGACGGGCCAGCCACCGTCGGCGTACGTACAAGATTCGCATCCCTGAATCCAGACAGGGGGGGGAGACTGGTCCGAGGACGGGTCCCAATCCAGCGCCGATCGCCAACGGGCGTGGCCGCGCCAAGGATTACAACTGAGACCGACAACAACACCCAACGCGTTGCCCGTGATTCACGCGCAGCGCCTCACACGACGAACGAAGAGATGGAGGAGCCAAGGGTTTTGGAGCAGATGGAGGCTTCACTCTCTCTGGCGACGAGCGCAAGGCGCGGTGCCGAGGCAGCGGAAGGAGCCCCGAGAGGCAACAGTGCCACCGGGCACGACAATGCGAGCCTGGACGGAGTGCGTGCGGTCCGGGAGTCCGAGGACGTCGGCGACGCGGTAGAGGCATCGAGGGCAGAGGGTTCCAGTCGCCGTATGGCAGGGACACCGCCAGACCACCGAGGAGGAGATGAGAGCGCACACCGCGTGAGTGAGCGCGAGAACCGCGATCGCCACGACCGAGCGGCAGCTGAACGAGCAGGTGGGCTTGCTCTCGCTCCGGCTGGCCGAGCAGATCGCGATCGGGACGGTGCGGGCAACCTGGCGGAGTATGAGCGAATGGACAGCCAGCGATGCGTGTCGGGCGTGTACGGCGGCAGTCGCCGCCAGTCCGCGGAGCCCGAGAGCGCCGGCGTGGGGGCCGTGAATCCGACGTCGGGGGACGGGCGACGCCAGTTCGTGAGCGAGGAGTGCATCGGCCACATGCCCAGAGCGGGGTCCATTGTTGTCGACACCGGCGCGGGTGAATCTGTTCTTGTGATGGGGGCTTCTCGGACCGATCCCTTCGATGCATTCAGCGACATTCGGCGCCCGACCGTGGGCACCAACAGCGTCGGCGCGAGGGTCTGGACGCCTGCGTCGGGTGATGGGGCGAGTCGGACTGGTCGAGCGGTCTCTTCAGCAGGGGAGGCCCGGTCAGCGCAGCACGAGCGTCGCGGAAGCGAGTACAGCAGCGAGGACTCAGACGAGCAGGAGCCTGACGTGAGTCGTGGAGGTCGCGATCGATACCACGCGCACGGAACCACAGCGAAGGAGGAGGCTCTGCGCGGCGCTGAGGAGAAGTTGCGGCGACAGTCGCTGCAACTGGAGGAGTACCGCAAGCGGGACCGAGACGCGGCCTCGGCGGCAGCGGAGCGACACACTGTTGCGGCAAACGAGGAGGAGGCGGCGAGGGATCGGGCTGAGAAGCAGCGGCATCGACGCGAAGCGGTCTCCAAGCGCATTCAGGACATGGTTGATCGGCAGAGCCTCCTGCTGAGCGCGCTCCCGGTGATGTTGAGAGCGGAGGCCGACCAGTTTACGTCGACCCTGGCGTGTGTGGGTCTCGACCACCTCCGTGCGCTCGATCTGGTGCGGGACGCACACGAGCAGTACGGGCCGCTTATCGCAACATCCGCGATGACACGGTTCAGCCGTGAGGTTGGGCTGATGTCTACGGCCGAGGTCGAGTCCATCGACTGTGGCGGGATGTGGGCTCGGGTCGTCGCGGGTGCAGTGATCGCACAGGGTGGAAGTGCGCAGCAAGGAGGCCAACAGAACACGCCTCGAAGAGTTGCCAGCACTCGGCGACGGGCGGGAGTGTCGCAATCGTGGCCAAACAGCGGGGACTCGGAGCGTGAGAGCGCCGAGTCCATGGCGCACGAGATGGCCGTCGAGGCGCTCACGCGAGCTTCAGGAGTCACTCGCGTCACCGCCGAGGAGATGTTACGGCGAGGGCGAGGTGCCACTCCCAGCAGCGACGAAGTGCGTGCTGCGATCGCGGCGGCGGGGACGGCACCATCAACGGCACCGCAGTCGAGTGTGCCAGCGGGCCAGTTCACAGCCGCAGTACAGTCGCTGCCTTATTTAGGGTTTAACGTCTGCAGTGATGGTGCCGTCACCATCCCTACGATTGCACCCGAGCCACGGGTGCCCGGGGTGGAAGTGGTGAGCGCCACCCGAGTGCAGGTCACACTAACGAACGGCAGGGTGTGCATCGATTGGCCGGAGTGGTACACGGGAGACCTGAAGACAGGACTGCGGTTCGCATCGATGCGTAAACCCCGCGCGTTCTGCGACGTCGTAGCGCGAGTGCCGCTGGGAGGCTACAGGCTACGGCAGATGGTGGAGAAACCGGTGAGCGCGAAGGACATCATGGCCTTCTTCCCGACGATGGCCCACGACTCCAACGGGTACAGCGTGTCTCGGGCACCACTTTTAGAAGAGCTGCTGGGCTACTGGGTGTCGGTCATCTACGACTCGGCCCCGCAGGACGTGAGAGAGGGAGCAGCATCGGACATCGCGAAGCGATTGGTGCAGGCTCTATGCTTGCACCCGCTCTTCAGGAATCGCAGCAGCATGTTGCGCACGCTGCTCTCAGCACCGAGTACCTCGGCGGCGATCATTCAGGCGTTCCACATCGCGGACGAGGTCTACGTGACGCCCGTCGTCTATGCGGCTGCGAGCGGGGCCCCCCGATTCGATCACAGAGTTTGGCTGATCGGCGAGTCGGCGTCCGACTTTCTGACGGCGCTCATCGACTTGGGGCGTCTCGAGAACAAGGAGAGCATCAAGATCTGGGAGGTGTTTGGGGCTCGGTGCGTGGAGCGTCAGAACGACGGGGCGGTGCTCAACACCGAGGTTGTCAACGCGGTCTGCGATAGGTTCGTCAATCAGCTGCGGACGGGAGATGGCGTCGATCTCGAAGGACTGAAGATGCAGCTTCGTTTCGACACAATGGGCACCACGCGGCTGACTGCGAAGCAGTCGCGGTCGTCGCTGCCGCGGGGTCAGACGGGCCAAGTGCTCACTGTCTCAGAGCTGCAGGACCTGGCGGCGATGCACAACCTGAGTCTCGTCACGTGCGAGGAGACCGACGAGCAGGACGGCCACAACGACGGGAGTGGACAGGTCTTCTACGGAGCCGGCGATGGCGCGCGGCGGCCGGCGGAGGGTCGGAAGCCGAGGGGCAAGATCGTGGCGGGACCGGCCGATCTGCAGTTGTGGGCCAAGTTGGGGCTGTGCTCGCAGCAGACCGCGGACGAGTCGACATGGAACCATGAACGCAGCGATGGCATGTTCGGGAAGGAGTGCCCAGGGTGTGGCGGCATCGGGACAGATGGCAAGCCGGTATTCACTGACGAGGCCAGCTTCAAGGAGTTGCGGGAGGCCAACGGCGGCGTGCCGCCTTACGCGCAAAAGGGACAGCCGCAGAAGCCACCCCCGGAGGGCACCGTCGTCGTCCACCACAAGAACCTCTGTTTCGGGTGGTGGTTCAAGGCCGTCAAGAAGGTGGAAGCGGGCGATGTGGATCCGTCGGCTCTCGTTCCGCTGAGCAAGGAAGCGTTCGAGGCCCGACTGGCAGCGGACAAGGCGAAGGGCGCGACGGGCCAGTGAGGTGGGCCGGCGGTGGATGGGGTTTGGTCGACCGCATCCCACAGCCAGCGCGCGTCACGAACGGGAGTCGGCAGGAGGGGCGAGGGAGCAGGGGAGTGTGAGCAGGGGAGTCATCTGTGCGAGCAGTGGGGCGACGAGGTAGGGGTGTATACAGTGGAGCAGACCGAGGGTGAGCCGCGCGTGGCGGGGCGGACGGCTCGGTGGGGTACGGCGCGGGTGGAGTTGCGTTTGGATGGGGCGACCTGCCCGGGCTCGCTGTCGGCGGTGGTGGACAGACGGAGGAGCAATGCGGCTGAGAAGGAGCGGGAGAAGAATAACGTGGAAGCTCGGGTCTACGGATCCGGAGGGGACAAACCAACGCACCCTACCCAGGTAACGCCAAGAGCCTGTGAGGCGTCAGTGGTACCTACTGCAGGGCCTGACGACCGATACGCAGTGCGGCCCCTGGGACTGGCAATGCAGATGGCATCCTCCGGTGAGACTGACGAACCCCACGCTCCTGAGCACTTGCCTGCATCCGAGGACAGGCTGGCGGAGAGCTCGACGCAGCCGACAGAGGCCCAGTTGGAAGCGCCGCACGGGCCGTCCTGGAGGGCACGGGTGCAGAAAGGCAAGGGTCCTGGCGGCAAAGGGCTCAGCGGAAAGGGAGGCAGACTCGGGGGGCGCGGGGTCTCGCGGCAGCAGTTTCCACCGGCACTTTCGATGGTGGCGGAGGAACCGGCAGAGACACCGGCTCAGACAGCCGCACCGGGCCCTGAGTGCGCGGAGTGTGACCCAGTGGAGGCGGTCTACTCCGCAGAGGCGGGGGACGAGGTCATTGACTTGGACACCGAGCACATGAAACCGGCCGTGCGACAGGAGGTACCGATCGAGTCAGTCGAAGCCGATACAGCACGGGCCTCCGAGGCCATCGGTGAGCTGACTGCCGCGGCATTGCCCAGCGGGCCGATCGACGCACTGGCGGCGCCATCAGGGGCGCTTGCAGCCCTCGGACTGTTGCCGGGAGCCACGGACTCAGCACGCGGAGGCGGCAATCCGCCAGTAGCGCTGGGGACAGCCGCGGACCCCATCGACGTCGCACAGCCTAGCGCAGCGCCCAGCACACGAGGGGCGCAGAGACCGCGCGTGACGGGTGGGTCTCGAGTGCCCCAGCAGTCCTTCGCAAGCGACGTGCGACGTAAGGACCTCCGAGTGTACCGCGACAGAACGGCGAAGATGGGACTACAGCGGGGCGCCTGTGTCGTCGGTGACGTCGACTCGCGTACCGTGCCGCGACTGCAGGCGCTGTGCGGGGGTGTGGTGCTCTCGGATGAGGGAACGCGGCACGCAATACAGCGCGCCTATGCGGTCAGCATCCTAGGCACGGGGCATACTCTCTACGGCCACCCGTACTGGAACTGGTGGACGCTAATCAACGAGGACACTGGCAGCCCGGCGAATCACCGGTTCCAGGTGTGGGATCTGTCGATCCAGGCCGATTGGGTGCTCGGGCTAGGACAGTTGGCGGAATGGGCCCCGACGCGGCGGCAAGCAGCACGCAACGCCAGTGGGGATAGGCAAACTGAGCCCATTCACGTCAGCGTAGTGGGAGTGGTGCAGGTGGCGGCTCTCGGAGACGACGGGCGTTGCACCATCTACTACGGACCCGCATATACCCGGGCGTACGGAGCCGCCAACGAGTCGCTTCTGCAGACGGAAGTAGCCCAGCGCGATCTCTGGGACCTGCTGGACGAGCAAGGGTTGCGCGGCCGTGAGGCGCTCGAAGCGGTGCTGGATCGGGCAGCACCTACCGACCCACAAGACGTCGAACTAGGCGCGCAGCTTCTGGCCTGGCGTACACGGCGGGGGCTCGTCGGGCGCCTCACACAGGCGCAGGCCAAGCTGATGGTGGGCGTACCTACGCCGGCGGCAGTAGTGCACCAAGGAATGGCAGCGGCGACTGGACGGGTGGTAGGACCGCAGCGGACCACGGCCGGCTGTCCGTCGCGGGGTTCATCCGCAGTAGCTGAGCCACCACCGACAGCAACCGCGGGGAGGACGTTGTTCTACATCGACGTCGACTCATCGAACGTGGGCGGCGTGGGTATGGTGCTCACCCAGCGGGAGGCGGCTAACGACCCTGATACACACAGGCCGCCCTCTGTGGCGGACGCATCATGTGATCGTACCGGCACGCAAGGCGGACTGCCCTACGTGGACGACGCGGCGCACGTGACCACTGGCTCGCCGCCGCAACGGACCTCACTGGAACACACGACGGAGGCAGTGGCCGCAGTTGCGGCGCGTCTGGGCCTGACAGTGTGGCCCTTAACAGCAGGACAGGAGCCGCCGCGCAGTCAGGCGGCCCAGGCTTGCTGCGTGTGCGGGCGTAGCGAGGGCTGCCTAGTCTGTCACGACGAGTCTATCTACCTGTGTGCAGACGCGCACGAGGGGCGCGGGTGTAGCTGCTTGTGGCTGTATCTCGCCGTGTGCGGTGAGGGCTCCCGGTTCGTCTCGCACGAGACCGAGGATGGCAGCATCGTGCGTCTACGATGCGTGGTGAGTGGCAGAGCGGCGCCCCTTTGGCGTGGGGCGAGCAGCTCAGCGGCGAGCTCCCAGCTGGGTTTAGCGCCAGCTACTGACTCGAGCGTGGGGTTACTGCTGGCGTCATCGGTGTCGGCGGCCGCCCGTAACAACAGAATGCTCACGAGTCCCATACCCGCCGCTTGGAGCAAATGGCAGCCTGCCGTCACCCGGCAGCATGCACTCAGCCTGATCACGGTGCGGGCGCGGGAGCCATCGCGAGAACGGCGGCTGGAGCCGCGAGCCCGACTCACCTATGATAGCGTGTTGCAGTACAGGGCGGTCTGGCAGCAGCTGGTGCAGGCGGCGGGTGGTCACGAGCGGCAGCAATGCGAGCAGCAGCGACGGCTGGCAGTGCCCGTCCGGTGGCAGCGCGATCTGAACGGGGGTTGGAGTGTGGCTGTCTTCTCAGTGCCTCCCGGCACCGGCCGAGTGGGTGAGCGGTACTCGCTCGTGCGGGAGGGTACTGTGAACGGAGCGCCAATGTGGCAAGGGGTGCAGACTGTCAGGGGTGTGACGAGAGCCGGGGCTGGCAAGGACGAGGTGCGTGCGACGGGGGCGACGGTGCCGAAGGCAGATCGCACTGGCTGTAGTTACACTATTGTCCCGCAGTTCAACGCCACCAATTACGAGCGATCGCAGACCGCGCTGCGCATAATGGCGGCCGACACAGCGCTCACGTCACGAGGGCTGATCTCGCGAATGGTCGGAGTGGTGGTGGCGGCGTCGTCGCTGCGGGTCCGCATGCCCACCGCTGATTTGACGCCGCCTGGTATGCCGACCCTGGATCCGTATCAGTCGGCCGCAGTCCGGGGTTGCCTGCGGTCGGTGCTGGCTCTCATTCAGGGTCCTCCCGGAACGGGTAAGACGGCTACGGTGTCAGCGCACGTCTTTCATCTAGTCCGACAAGGAGCGGGATCGGTGCTGGTGTGCGCGCCGTCGAATGCCGCAGCCACGCGTATTGCGGAGTGCCTGCGTGGACTGGGGCTGCAGGTACTGCGCCACTTTTCCAAGGCACGAGAGGTAGAGGCGGCAGCCGTCCACGCAGAGCTCAGGCTTGCCCACCACGCGGCGGGGGTCGACTCGGACAACGCTCGCACGGTGGGTAAGCTCATCGAGCTCAAGGCGGAGTTCGGCGCTGCGGCGGACAGCGACGAACGACTGCTCAGCGAGCTGCAGGAGGCGGTCAACGACGAGGCGATGCGCCGCGCCGACGTCGTCGTCTGCACTACGATGACCGCCGGCGGCCCCGAGATCGCACGCCAGGTGTTCAGGCTGGTTGTGATCGACGAAGCCGCCCAAGCGACTGAGGCGGACACTGTCGTTCCACTGATTTTGGGGGCCGAGCGACTTGTGCTTGTTGGGGATCACCGACAGTTGGGCCCGGTCGTCAAGCACATGCCGTCGCAACGGGCCGGGATGGGGGTCTCCCAGTTCGAGCGGCTTGCGGGAGGGACGACGCCACACTTCCTGTTGGCAACGCAGTATCGGATGCATCCTGAGCTGTCAGTGTACGCGGGACAGGCGTTCTACGACGGCCGGCTGCGGGATGGGGTGACGGCGGATCAAAGGGCTAGTAACATACAGTGGCCAGTTGCATCCTATCCGGGGTATTTCCACGACGTGCCTGCCAACGATCGATTCGTGGGCACCTCTCGCGCCAACGACGCTGAAGCTACGGTGGTGGTGGCCACGGTGGGGTGGCTTCTCGGTCAACGAGTGCCCGCGAGTGACATCGGGGTTATCGCGACATACGGGGCGCAGGTGGGTGTGATTCGGCGCGCACTCGACCGCGCGCGAACCGGGTCAGTTGTCGTCAACACTGTCGATTCGTACCAGGGACAAGAGAGGGCTTTCATCATCATCTCGTTCGTGCGTGGGACTGGAGGTGGGAGCCTTTCCTTCTTGGAGATGGCTCCGCGGCTGAACGTTGCGATGACACGATGTCAGCGGGGTCGCATCTGCATTGGAAATGCTGAGACGTTGCGCAGGGGCACGTTACTCCGGGACCTTGTTCAGCACCACGAGGCGAGGGGCGCTGTGCTACGCGGGGCTGTGGGGTCGCTCAAATCGGTTGCGGTCGAGAGGACGGTGGCGTTAGCGGCAGTACCGAGGGAGCTTGCGGCTGTTCCGAAGTGTCCGCCCGTCGGGGTCAGCTTCAGCGAAGCGGCCGTCGCGGCGGCGGCTGCGCGAGGGGAGGACGCGCTCCTGGTGCGGGACCGCGAGGCGCGTGGGGAGTGGACCTTCACGGTCGTGGAGGCGCTACTCGAGAGCCTGGTGCCTACGTGGGGCGAAGGGATGGCGCCCAAGGTGACCGGGATGTTGTTGGACTTGGAGGCGACGGAGCTCGCTCGGCTGACGCTCCGGCAGATCCGTGGATACGTGGAGGAGGCGTTGAACATTCTACACGTGCCTATCACCTACGACGTGGGACACGAGCAGCGGCCGCTCGGGCTGGAACCGACTGACGCCTTGGGGCAGTGGGTGGACCTGGTGGATGCGACCGTGGAGGCCGGCGAGGGCGGCGACGCTGTGGCGTGGGTCACTTGCATGGATTACAACGCAGCGGACGAGAGTGGACACGGGTATCGTTTGCCGGTGGACGAGTTGTCCTTGATGGGGTGTGCGATGTCGCCAGCTGCGGCTATCGTGGAGGTGGCAATGGCCACAGGGGAGGGTCAGGCTGGAGAGGCTTACCTGCTCGAGGAAGGGTGTGCGGGGTCTGCCCTGACTCCCCGAGTGATGCGGGCGCAGCATAGAAGGGGGTGTTTCTCGCGACTCCTGCTGTTGTGGCGGGCTCGCATCGTGGGCTACATGTCCGGCGACGAAATGGTGTTGTACTGGCGCTACGTGCGTGCGGGACACCGCGCGGCCCTGCAACGGCTGGTCTGGAGGGCGCGCTATTCCAACGGACGGGAGCCGAACCAGGCACTCGCGCTGAGCAGTGTGGTTATATCGAAACGCATTGGGGTGCCTGTGCTACGGTCGATGCGAGCGGCGCTGCAGCGCGCGGAGGGTCGCAGTCTGGCTCAGAACAATGGGGTCTACTTTCGCGTTGTGCGCCAGTGCGCCTGTTGGTACGGCATGCGGCGGGTGTTGGGTCGCGCGACAACGGAGGATGACCGCGGCAGGGCACAGGCGCACGCTAGGCGGGCTATCCAGTGGTACGCGGCGGCGTATGCGCCACTGGTCGCACTGATACCGCACGCTCTCTTCGCCGCGCTGTTCGCGCATCCCGGAGGGCATTTGGAGGCGCTGCGGCTTCTGGGAGCCTCGGTGTTCGGGGTGGATAACGCTGGGGACATGCGTGCCGCGCAGCGGTGGTTCCACGTGATCGCGGCCGCAGCGCCGCGCACTGTCAACCTTATCCGGCGCGGGGGGTGTGCGACGCTGCATGCAGGGGACGCGTTGCGACCTAGTGACGTGGCGGACGCGGCGCGCTCGCACGCGCAGCAGCACATGGGTGGCAAGATGGCTGTCGTTGCCCATTTCGACACGCCGCCGTGCACTCCGTACGGGCCGCTGGCCAAGATGCATCTGCCACGCAGTCGGCGCCTGGTGCACCATCAGGCGTGCCTTTCTACGGTCGTGGCACAGCGGGTGCACGACTACGGCCTGAGTGGGGAAGTCTTTCTGATCGAGACGGTATCGCATGGAGGCCACTACGTCAGTGGCGACGCGAGTGTGGTGTTCGTTAGTGGGCACCAGGTGGGTTTGGAGACTAGGGACGATCACGCGTTCATAACACCGCTTGACCGACCCTTCATCGTCGACGAGTCGCTGCGTAGGCAGGGCGTGCAGATACGAGCGGGCTCGTGCGCCGGCGCGCGGCCTGTGTCAGCGCTGCACCCATGTGGCACGCCGGTCCAGAACCCGTGGAGCCGACCCTGCTGCGAAGGCGACGGACTGTCACTCTATGGGTCCGGGGTTCGGGCGGCGTCGCTCAGCCGAATATGTGCAGTCATCGGACTGTCAGAGAAGCACCTGGTCTCCAAGGATCACGCCGCCGACGTTCTGCCGGTGATGCTGGCTATGTGGGGAGGGGCACAGCTGATCAACCAGGCACTCTCGCGGTGCACGGGTTTCCCTATCATATCCTTCGACTCGGCTGAGGCGGACGATCTCATTCGGGAGTGGAGGGATGGGGTGTTTGACGAGGTCAGCAGAGCGGCCAGGATGCCGACGGGTTTCCCGCTGCGGCAGGCGATCGTTGTTGTCTTCCCGCCAGCGGGTCAAGGACTCACTGTAGTCACGACGGGGGGGCGACTCATTCGTGTTCAGCTGCCCGTCGATGGGGTGGACCTCGTCTCGACTGTGGCGGCGCGGCTGGAGCGGAGCTTCCCCGACTTGGGAGTGCTGCCGCGCAACCTGCGCTTTGTCACCTGCCTCAACGGTACGATTGCGTTCTACTCGGCTTTCGTCTCCGATGCCGCTCGCGGCGTCGGCGGGGAGGGGAGGAAAACGGGGGGCGGACGGGATCGACCTGTCCAGGAGCCACTCGAAGACACCGGCTTCGTAGAACTGTTGGCTCGACTCAAAGAGGAGCAGTCGGAGGAGACCGTAATCCTAGAAGCCGCGCAGCGACTGCTACTCCGCGCCTCACAGCCGGCAGGGTCGGCTGTGGACGTGACGGTGATCGCGCAGCAGCAAAGGCCACTGAAGGGAGGTCCAGTGACCCAGTGTCCACGGTGTGGCGCGAGGCGGCGGCTCGGGCACTGCGGACGCTGTGAGCAACACAGGATGTGCAGTGTCTGCGACAGTTGCGCGGACTGTGCCAACGCCGACTATGAGAGCGAGCGCAAGCCAAAGGAGGCGAAGGCAGCGACAGCTGACAGCTGGGCTGGACTGACGGTAGCAGGTGCGTTAGGCGTCAGAAGCTGCACTGACGGACAGGACGACGAGGAGGAGGTGCTGGACAACGAGGTCCTTCTGACGGAAGACACGGGCGAGGTGGTGTCGAAATGGCAGGCACAGTATACAGCACGACGGCGAGAGTTGCTGAAGAACAGCCCGCACTCGAGGGTCACCTTTGCAGCGCGCAAGCCCAAAGAGGGGGGCGAGGACGGCGACGACAAGATGGTGACGCAGCGGGTCGCGCAGCTCCTCATCATGTGGGGCGACAAGGTCGTCACACCAGCGGTTGATCACAGCGGTGTTTCAGTCTTCGAAGCCTTGATACCCCGCGTCAGTGGGCGCGAGTTGCGGGCACAGGAGCGAGCTGGACCGGACGGCGTGGCGGGGAGTGATTCTTGGAGTGCACGACGGGTACTCTGCGGCGCCATCGAGCCGATGTTCGGAGGCAGCGCAGTGGAGCGTAGGTTGCACCAGCTCATTGGGGAAGCATGCGCGCTGGGACCAGCCCACACTCACACCATGACGCATGCAGCGGCAGACTACACCGGAGTCGGACGCGGGCCCGCCGCGTCCGGGCGACGGTTGGAGTGCGAGCTGTACGTGGTGTCACTGGAGGGTACGGTGGACTGGCAGACGAGAGCTGACGACGCTGTGGGCACCTGGTGGCTACAGTTGCAACGAGACCAAGCTAAGGGATACGAGGCACAGCTGCTGAGGACGACCGTGACTGCGGAAGGGACGCGGCTGGTAGCCATTCAGGGGGACCCGGCGGCTGTGGCGACAGCGCCATTCACCGCGCCGCAGGACAGTCGGTCGACGCTGGTAGCAAACTCGCTGGTGGTCGGCACGATTTCGGAGTTCACTGGGCACCTAGCTCAAACGGGACGGGGACGATTGGCCGCAGCGATCACGGCAGCAGTGGGCAAGACCGGCGTGACGCAGCCAGCAACGCCGCTGGCGCAGGCAACGTGGGTGTTACAATGTGACCCAGGAGCGGGGTTGCTGGCGGGGACGGGTCCGCTGAGTGGGTGGTTGAGGGAGCAGCAATCACTGTTAGATTACCCACTGTGGCCAGGGGAGCAGCGGGTCACGCCGGTGAGCATTCCTCTGAGCACTGACGCATTCGAGGCAGCACTGCGAGTCGGCCAGTTCGAGTATGTGGTCCCACTGGCAGTCTGGCCTGGTCAGCGGGAAGAACTAGATCGAGGACAACGGATCCAGCTATTCAACATCGAGAGCGGCCTAGCAGTCACTGTTGAGATTATACATGGTCTTCGTGTTCTGAGCAAGGGCACACCAGTGCAACTGAGTCGACTGCGGCACATGCTTCTGCCAGGGGTGGTGCCTCCCGCGCGCGATAGGCACGGGGTCATCGCAGTACGGGTGGAATCGACGTCATGCAGACGTACGCTGCATCCACCTACGCGGGCGACACTCAGCGTCGCAGATACCATCCGTGGCATCAGGACCCTGCAACGGGCGGTGCGTCACTGGCGCGCGACACGTCGCGAATGGGCCACAGGGTTGCTGGGAGCCAGCGTCCGGCGGCGCCGTGGGGCGTGGCAAGCGCGTCGGGCGAGCCGAGGCGCGGCACTGTCAATCCAGATGGGGTGGCGACAATATGTGGCCCGAGACTACGTCGCGGAGCTGCGGGCGTCGCGTCGGTCGCGACGGGAGCTCCGTGTGCTAATGGGACCTTGCGTGGTTCTGCTGCAGGCCAGCAGTCGGGGCTATCTGGCACGACGGGGGCAGCGCGATCGGCTGCGAGCTGCCGTCCGACTGCAGGCAGTGTGGCGGGGTGCCGACGCGGCCAAGGAATACCGTCAGCAATTGGGGGTGTATCGCAGGCAGCTGGAGGCTGTGGGGGCGCAGCGTGCTTGCGAGCAACGCACTGCCGCGGTAGTCACGCTACAGGCCGCCGCACGTGGGGCCGTGGAGGCGCGGCGGTACCAACGGTGTCTACGGGCGGTGGGCTTGTTACAGCGGTTCGCGCGCGACTCTCCGGCCGATCCTGGGTCAGCGGGTCTGAGTCACCCCACACCCAGCGGTGCTCTGGCGACGAGCCACACCGGCCTCGCCGTCAAAACCGTCAAGGCCTCCAAAGTCTGGTTTCATCGCCTCGAGCCTCAGACCGGCGAGCGTCAGTTATACGTCTCGTATCGCAGGGACTCGTCCATTGAATACCCGCAGTTCGATACGTTTGGGGGGGCCCTGGATCCAAGCGAAGACGGCCGACCGGACCTGTGTGCTCGACGTGAGCTCGCGGAGGAAGTACACCTCCCTACTCTGTGGGCTGATGCGGCTGAGCATGCCTTCATCGGCGCGCCCAACGGCCACGCCGCTATCCAATTCCATCAACGCTCCAAAGGGCTCGACCACCATCTCACGCTCTGGATGGTTGAAGTCCCCGTCAGCGCTGCCGGCAATCGCCCTGCCCTCACGCACAACGGATCACGCGAGCTTTCAGCGGCCCGCCTGCGGTGGTGGCCAGCTGCTAAGGTTGTCGCCGATCTCAGCAAGTTTCCCACATTTCTCAAGGTTTCACAATCTGTCAGTGGCCTACTGCCAGTTACATCGACCGCTGTGCGGGTGGCTGCGTCTAGCGCGCTCTCCGCTCCGACGGTCGCAGGGTCGCAACTGTCGACGGAGGTGCCACGCCAGCAGCAGCAGCCTGGAGGCCCTGGGCCCAGTGCGCCACTCGTGGGACGGCTGCTGAGCAGGGCCAAGGGCCAGCACTGGAGCGGACGTCAGCACTCCTGACGAGTCGGAGGCCAGAACGGGGACTGGGGTGGTCGACGGGATCGTCAGCGAGAGGTGGGGACGCCTTGTGCGCGCGCTGACTACACGTGAGTGGGGTCGTCGGGTTTCATTAGGCTTGCCGGCCCACGTGGCGCCAGCGGAGGGTGTCGACCTCACGACGCTGGTTGCTCTGATGGAGGAAGGGGGCAACCTCGCAACGATGCCGAGCACAGCGCAAGTCTTCGTGAGTACGGGCGATGAGGGACCGCGAGGATCGACTGCAGCCCCGGCGGGACGGTCAGGAGTGGAGCGGATCGCATGCAAGGGGGGGGCCGCTTCAGAGACGGTCTCGGTCTCGTTCGGCTTAGTCGTGTTGGATTGCAGTTGCACGGCGTCACGGCTACACCACGAAGTGGGCGTGACCGACGTGGCGGACGTCTACGCCCAACGGCGACCCTCGAGTGCGGACGAACGGATAGCCAAACCTCGGGACTTCGCCGAGCCCGGCACGGTGAGCATGGGACCGACGGGCCGCTTCGGCAGCCGCACGGTGCTCCTCTACGGGCATTGGGGTGTGGGAGCGCCCACCAAAAGCGCTCCCTCGCAGCCACTACCAGACATGTTCGAGGTCAGCCAGGACACGTGGCGAACCAGGGACGAATGGTATCACAGCGGGCTTCGCAGATTGGACGGGCTCATCGGCGACACTACCTCCATCGCCTTCGCCAGCAACGGTACGACGTCACAACGAGCGGGAGTCCGGGCGTTCGCAGCGCGCCATCCTCACCTGAGGGTGGCCATCGTTCAGCGCACGGATGGAACGGTGGCCGAGATGCGCCAGCACGCAACCCGAGCCCATGGTCAGGTGCTGCAGCGGATGGCACTCGCGGCGCGACGGGAGGTGGCTCAGTTTGACAACCCGCAGCTAGCCGCGGTGGCGGCGGCCATCTGCGACGACATCGACCGCACATTGCTCACGGCATCCAAGGAGACAGGCTACGGAGAGTCTCTTGTGACCACGACGGATGACGAGGCACCAGCGTCAGCCGGGCCTGTGCGTGAGGCTATCGCGCAAGTATGCTTACACCATATCAGCGCAGGGCGGATCACAGAGGCGCACGCGCTGCTGACATCAGCTCCAGAGGAGACGAGTCGACCAGTCAACGGCGCGCCGGACGCTGTGGTACTCCAGGACGGTCTCGTCGACTGGCAGGGACACAAGACAGACGTGCGGGTCACGCGGGTGAGTGCGGAGGCTCTGCGGCGTCTGTCACACAGTTCCTGCGCCTGGGAGTGGGATCTACCCGCGGCGGAGCGCATAAAGGGCTCTGTCAACAGTGGCGACTACCGATGGATCGAGGAGATCGAGATCGACGCTGAGACGGACGCGGTGCGACGGACTGGGGTTCTGCGCAGGGGCCGGTACGAGCCACCGGCCGCCGCGCGAGCGGCACTGCGGGACGTCCGAGGGGCGCAGTACGACACGGTGCAGTTAGCACGGATGGCGGTCGCGCGAGTGGAGGCAACCGTGGCCCATCAGGCCGAGGAGAACCGCAAGCTTCGAGAGGCCACCGACGAGCACTATCGAGACTACCTGAGGCAGCGGCTTCAGGCTGGCCAGGTGTCTGAGCGGGCGCTATGTGACGCGCTCGTCGGGTCGGACATGGCTACTACTCTGATCACAGGGGCCACGCAGGCGCTGCTCGTGGACAGTCAGTACGCGGAAAGCTACTGTGCCGCCGACGAGGACGGTAGCAGGGTGGCGAAGAGTTACCTCGCCGGGGAGGTCGCGCCCACACCTCGGGAGCAGGACGAGACCACTGGCACTGGGGCGGGAACCGGCGTGGCGGCGAAGACCCCGTTCAGGATGGCTATCAGCTCAGCCAACGTGGGCCGCAACACGCCCCTCAAGCTGAGGGGACTCAAGTTCGCGGGTGGCGGTGAGGACATCGACGCCTCGGTGAGTAGCTGCATTCCAGACACCGGGTCGTGTACGTACCTCGCCGGACTGAAGTGGGCCGAGGAGGCGGAACGACTCGCACCACACGCAGTCGAGCGCGTGACGAAGCTGGAGTCATCGTTGCCTGGGGTGTCGGGAGTTGGGGGCCATGCACAGGCATTGTACTACATACGTCTACGACTGCAGCACGGCAACTGCGAGCTCACACTCGAGGACGTGCCCGTGGTCCCCGGTGTGCCAGGACTCCTGTTGGGCACCGACGTGTACGGCAAGGGCGGCGCGACCATTCGCTTCTGGCAGACCCCTGAGACGGCTTCAGACGGGTTACTGGCGGACGGTGAGATGACCATGCGTAATCCTGACACCATGGAGGAGTCCACGGCGCTGCCGTTCGTGCATCGCATCTCCACGCTTCGACAGTGCCTGAGTGCGCCGGCCTCGGCGCCTGCGGCAGCGGCAGGAACAGGCGCCTGCGCCAACAGCATGCTCGGAAACCTCGCGCTCATCGCAGCAGAGGGGACGGCGACAGCGACCACGCAAGCGGTGTCCGCGGTCGCCAAGGAGCTGGTGGACTGTGCGGTTCCCATCGCCTACGCGCCAGAATCACTGCGCGTCGGACGGTGGTCGTACCGCAAGCTGCGCGTACGGGTGCCCGCCTCGCTGATGGGGGACCACGAGGTCTGTGTCGTGCCTTTAGACGATGAACGTTTGGACACACTGCGCGGGCTCACCATATACTCGACAATCCAGAAGCCAGACAAGGATGGCTACGTCGACGTCGTCGTCCAGAACACCAGTGGGCGGGAGATTGAGGTCGGCTTGCTCACGGCGGTGGGACGCTTCCAGGTGGACCCCCAACGCGTGGAGAGCGAGATGGAGTTCACAGTTGATCAGGTAATGGAGCTCATCCATTACGAGGAGGACTCCTCGGCGACGGATCTGAGCCTCATCAGGAGCATGGTGAGCTCGTGTCGGCAGCTCTTCTCCACGGTGCTGGGTTACGCGCATGGGTACAAGATGAGTATCAAGACCAGGTTGATTGACGAGAACAAGGCCAACCCACCCAACATCCCCAACCGAGCCCGGTCGCGCGACGAGACGGCCGCTCTCAAGGAGGCCGTTGACAAGCAGCTGAAGGCCGGGCTGATCATGCCCTGCCGCAGTCCCTTCAATGCACAGCCAGTCATGGTCCGCAAGGCTGATTGGACACCCGAGAAGCCGACGTACCGCATGACGCTGGACTTCAGAGCGCTGAACGCGCTCACGGAGCGCGACGCGTACCCACTCAGTTCGGTGGAGTCCAACCTCGCTGCTCTGGGGAAGGCCACGCTGTTCTCGACGGCCGACCTGCTGATGGGGTTCCATCAGGCGGAGCTCGAGGAGCACGACGGGTCCCGCCTGAAGACCGCCTTTGGGACGCCGTGGGGTCAGTTCTGCTACAAGCGGATGCCCATGGGACTCACGTCCTCACCCGGGTGCTTCATGCGCCTGGTCGACTCTGCGCTGCGTGGGTTGCCACCGGGGATGGCGCTGGCCTATGCCGACGACGTCATCACGGCGACGGAGGGGGACATGGCCAAGCATATGGAGGCGGTCACGACGGTCTTCGGAAGACTCATCGAGGCTGGCTTCACGGTTCGGTGCGACAAGATCCACGTGGGCATGAGATCTGTCCCTTACCTCGGCTTCATCGTTGGTGGCGAGGGTACTCGACCCAATCCTGAGAAAACAAGCGCGCTACTGGACATGGCGATGGAGCAACTGATCAGGGAGCCCTCCTCGATCGGGCGCTTCGCGGGCATGATCGGGGTGTACTCTCGATACATCCCCAACTGCCAATTACTTCTCGCGCCGTTCCACGACATGAAGGCGAAGGGAGCCGACACCACGAAGGTGGAAACGTGGCGAATGCGGTCTGGATTCGCAGCGCTCAAGCGGCTGCTCGCCGAGGCTACCGCGTTAGCGCGGCCAGACTTCGAGAAGTTGTTCTACATCGACGTCGACTCGGCGACCGTGGGCGGCGTGGGTATGGTGCTCACTCAGCGAGAGACGGCTGACGATCCTGATACGCACAGGCCGCTCTCTTTCCAGTCGCACAAGTTCACAGACAACGAGAAGGCATTCACGATTCGAGATCAGGAGTGTTTCGGGCTGTACAAGTCGTTACAGCAGTGGCGGCACTTGCTGATGGGAGCTCGATGTGTGGTGCGCACGGACCACAAGAGTCTTCAGTGGCTCATGCGCAACACACACCCTGACGGATCGCGTGTGTCAGGATGGGCTCTCAAGCTGCAGGAGTTCGACGTGGAGATCAAGTGGGTGGAGGGCAAAAACCACATCGCCGCCGACTGTCTGTCGCGCGCATTCAACTGGAGGGACCTCAACGAACAGGTACGGGTGCAGCTCCGACTAGTCTGCGCGAATGGGCGTGTGGAAGCCGAGCTGTGCACAGACATCACGTCGCTGACGCGGCACCAGGCTCGAGGGGAGGGGGAGAAAACGGAGGGAGGAGGGATGGACGGAGAGGACGCAGCGATGGAGAGGCGACTCGACGATTTGGAAGTGATGACACTCGTGGTCGACACCGCCAAAGAGTCACCTGGTTCTCGGACACTGCAAGGCCACCTCAGTCCCAAGTGTGCCGGCAGAGTCGCACTCGTGCTCACCAACATATCGGACGAGGGACAGACTAAGGTGCTCCTCGAGCGGCACGACGACGCATATACGCTACCAGGCTGCTTGATAGAGCGTGACTCGCTCGCCACATACCGTGCACAGTTGATCCAGCACCTCAGCTTGACCTACGGGAACGGCAGCGCAGTGACCAAGGCAGCACGAGCAGCCACCAAGCACAGGACACGGCACGGGGAGGATCACTACTCCATAGTATTCCTCACAGTGATCGGACCCGAGGACATCTACCCCGCAGGCGCAGGACTCGTCGATCTGGCAACTGCCGCAGGGGCGGTGAGTGGGGTCGACCTCGAAGCGCTGGAACTGCTACAGTGTGTGTTCAGCGACGACGGCGAGGCAAAGGACTTGAGCGAGTTCCAGCGCAGGGTCACCCAGAAGGTGGGCCGATTCAAGGGCATGGGCTCGGAGGCGCTGCGGTTACGGGAGCTGGCACGGGCTCGAGCAAACATCGCTGAGACGCCTGACGACTCATTGTGGGAGGCGGCGTGCAAGGTACCGCGTATCACGGAGGCACCGACGGGACCCGCGCTGTGCGAGACTGACAGCGACATGCGGATGGCGGTCAAGCTGATGCGTGAACGGCTGAACCGGCATCCAACGGCGTCGGTGTCAGTGGATCTGGAGGGCGAGTTAGGCACTCGGCAATCGCACGTCTCTTTGGCGCAGGTCTGCGTTGACGGAGTCACCGAGGACGAGCCACAGCTCGTGTATGTGTTCGACACACACTGCAATCACCGCATCTTAGCCGATAGAGGGGAGGGCACGCTGGCCGACCTTCTGGCAGACAGCGACGTGGTCAAAGTGTTCCACTGTTGTGGGGGCGACTCCACAGCATTGCAGGAGGAGTACAGCCTGACGGTCCACAACATCTTCGACACTGGCATCGCAGACATGTTGCTCGCACGGCGCCCCGCCGCTGTGATGCGCAACCTGGAGACTGTCATCCGTCACTGGCTGTCCGAAAGCGTCGACGTTCAGATGACCTTCAAGGGAACCATGCAGTTCGTACCTGGAATGTTCAACAGGCGACCTCTGAGCCGAAAGCACTTCGTGTACTCCTACGAGGACGTGACTTACTGTAACAGGTTGTACGAGCGTATGCAGCGAGAGTTGCGGCTACAGGACCTGGTCGAGCTCACTCAGGTCCTGTCACAACAACGGGTTCCGAGTAATCGTGTCGACATCAGTAACCCGTCCGCATACCCTCTCAACCTGCGCATCGCAGTGGCACTCGTCGATACCACAGCGGTCGTGTGTCTGCACGCTGAGGACACAGGGCTACACCTTCTACCTAGCGTGGCGGTCACCGACATCTCACCCGTGGCGCAGACAGTGAAGCAGTATGCGCAGCACGCCTGGGCCGTCAGCATGGGGCCGCCTCCGAAGGGAGTGGCTGCTGCTGTCAACGCACGACCACGACGACCGGTCCAGATAGGCGACACACTACTCTTCATAGCAACGGTGGGCAGTTGCCTAGCAACCCTTGCCCCACTCAGCGCGGCTTTGGCGGGTAGCGCTACGGCAGCCACGCACACAGTCGTCGTTCGGAAGCGATCGGAGGAGGGCACGCACAGCAAGGGGGTGCAGGCGGATCAACGGGCTTTGTTCCAGTACCTGTTCATCGAGGCCGATAGGTCACGGCGACGACGCGAACCAGTCGCCAATGTGTTTCACATTGGAACTGAGGGAGTCAACGATACGCAGCACACCCTGAGAGTGCACCTCCAGCTATCCTGTGCGAAGGGTCGAGTGAGCGCCGAGCTGTGCACAGCAATACACCCGGGACATCAGCCAAAGGGCGCGGAGGTCAATATCGTGACTGGCACGACCATGACCAACATGAGGGGTGCGGTCATTGTGCACGACGGCGAGCTTGTACTCACGCTCAACGGAGCTGACTTCAGTGTCGAGACCACCTTCCCGTCACACCAAGTTGAGTCTGGTGGCAACGCGAGGGAGGCCGCCATCAGAGGATTCGACCTGATGTGCGGCAGCGCGTTGAGGAGGGGAGGCGACGACGGCTGTCAGCAAGTCTACGAGTCACGCTCGCTATCACCGCAGCTGTCGGTAATGCTCACGAAGGCATTCGAGAAGATGCCCACTATCGGTAAGTGGGGCAACACCGAGTACTTCTGCTGTGTGCTGCAGCCGGGGACACTGCGCAACTTCGCTGGTGCTTTCTACATGGCGCGACAGCCTGTGAATGGCTACCGACTCACAGCCACTCTACAGAAGCGCCACGTAGGCTTCCAACTCACACGCACTGACACGTCACTCAGGTGGCTACAGGTCTTCGACAAGGCGGCCTTAGAAGCCGCGCTCGCAAGGGCGAGCACGACTGAGTCACACAGCGCAGGAGTTCAGCTAGTGGCAATGGTGCTACACGCGCAGGCTCAAACGGACTCCGACATGACCAGCGAACAGTACACGGAGCGCGGGCGTGAGTCTCAGCATAGTGACGCAGCAGGTGAGTCTAAGAGTGCGGCACCGGAAGGGATGCCACCGCTGGGTGCGGATGGGGACTTCGACATACTCTTCGAGGCTCAGGTGCTTGTGAACTTCGGCTCGTTGGCAGCGGACGCCGCGGATGGAGCGGGTGCGTCTCAGCATAGTGAGGCGAGGCAGCAGCAGCATCCGAAGCAGCGAGCGCCACTCACCAGGCTGGAATTACTCGACGCGCAGATGGAGCATCCCGGCACTCGACAGTTCATAGACTATCTAAGGCATGGTCCTAGTGATGAGCGGCTCAGCAGCAGCACGGGGCTGGAGCAGTCCGAGTTCCATGAGGAAGCTATGGCGTGTGAGCTGGCACATGACGGGGTGCTCCTACGGCGATTGAAGGTGGGACTCCGCATCGTGGTCCCGCCGTCACTTCAGGCGCGCGCTGTGGCGCAGTGCCACGACGGAGCGGGACACTTTGGCCTCAACCGGAGTCTACAGCTACTGAGAGACCGTTTCCACTGGGACGGGGCTCGCCGCATGCGCCAACAGCTAGCTCACCACATCCGCTGCTGTGACGCCTGCCAGCGCACGAACGTGCTACACCACAAGGCCGGAGTGGCCTCGTTGGCGGAGCACGGGGAGTGCCCTGGTGACTGCTGGGCCATGGACGTGTACAAGGCCGGGTCCGAGTCAGGGGGCTACGACTCAGTGCTCGATTTCATGTGTCTGTTCTCACACCTCGTCGTGGCGGAGCCCGTCGACTCACATCTCGATGCGGTGGGTGTGTGCAACATACTCATCAAAACGATCATCAGCACCTACGGGTGCCCCAGCAGCCTGCGGTGCGACAATGCCTCGATATTCGTGTCCGAGGTGACGAGGGCACTGTACAAGGTCTTCGGGATCAACGTGAATCTGTCAGCCGCCTACCACCATCAGTCCATCGGTGCGCTCGAGCGCTTCCACTCGGTGCTTAAGAAATTGTTGGCCGCGCAGCGCATCGCGAGCGGCGTCGACGAGTGGCACGTGCACCTGCCACTGCTCGTGTTGGCCTACAACGCAACGGTGGGCTCGACAGGGTACTCGCCATTCCATGTGATGTTTGGCCGCCAGCCCAATCTGCCAATTGACGCGCTGTCAGGCACGCCGCGCAGGTTACCGACCGAGATGCCCGACTATATCCAGAAGCTACTAGAGCAGATGGGAGTCGTCTGGGATGCAACCTCGCAGGCACTGCTGAGGAATTCGCTGCACTCGATGAAGAAGATGGACCTGCGGTACGACGTGAACGAAGAGTTCCGAGCAGGGGATCTTGTCTTACTGAAGAAGGGTTCGGTCGTGGACAATCCCAAGCTTCATCCTAAGGCAGTCGAGGCGAACGACGGACCCTACGAGGTACGCGAGGTACTCCCGCACGGCAACATCAGACTCACGGACCTCAAATCGAGGCGCATTAAGGACGTCGTCAACGTTGCACGGCTCACACGGTACTTCACTAAAGCTACGGTAGCCGAGGTTGAAGAGTCGCTTCCTCGGCTCGAGCGGCGCTGGGCTGTACAGCGTATCAACAAGCACAGATACACCACTGCAGCGGACCCCTTACTGAGACGCGCCAAGGGGACGCGCGAGATTGAGTACAAGGTCAAGTGGGCGGGTCTTGGTCAGGAGTATGGCAAATGGCTCGCGCGGCCGTACCTCAACGACATCTGGGAGCTGGTGACGGCCTACAACGACAACAATTCGATCGCAGCGGAGTTCGAGCGACCGCTCGCTCTGACGCCCGAGACAAGGGAGCCCCCGCCTAGGCCACCCGTCAGCCAGGAGGCTGCGAAGCTATCTCACTTTCGTCCGACTGACCCGAGTCGGCGGCGAGAGTCCACGGCCAACTCCGCCGCAGTAACACCTGCCACGTCGACTGCAGAACAGGTGGCGACGAGCAGCGATGCACTCGGCACCACCGTGAGCGAGCCAGGCACGGCCAGTGGAGCTGCTCGTCAGCCACAGCAGCAGCCGCCAGTCGAGGAGGGCGCGAGCATGGGGGATGCAGCGCATGCAGTGCGCGCGGCAGCGCGGGAGGTAAAACGGGCTGCGTGGCTGCAGCAGGAGCGCGCAGCAAGGGAGGCTAAGGCGCAGCGGTTGCGTGCGACGGCGGCGCGCGAGTCACCGACGACGCTGGTGGTGAGGCGAGTGGGGGCTGGGAGAGCATTCACACAGTGGCACCTAGTGCCCATGTGTCACCGAGTGCCGCGAGTGCTTGCAGCGCAGGTACCCTCGGAGACGGAGCAGGGTACTGTGAGACTCATCAGCGGCGGTGGTCGCGTGTTCCGAGTGGGACGCGCGGCAGCCCGTCTGTCAGGCACGATCAAGGCGATGATGGACGGTGGGTGTAGGGTCGAGGGCGCAACCGAGGACGAGTTCACCTTCGCAGAGATCGACGACACCCTGATGGCAGAGGCAGTGCGCTACATGGAATACAAGCTGCAGCGGCAGCGCAAGGGGTACACGAACACCTTCGACATCGTGCCAGGGCAGGAGGTCGCGCAGTTCCGTGCGGCCTGCTACTTGGACCTCTGAGCACCCCAGCGAGGCTGACGCCTTCAACGACGAACGAGTACATCAACAAGACGATAGGGAACGACGACATGGGCACCCCCCTGTCCATGCGTATCTGGCGAGCGGCGGCGGTGGCGCCTCTTCGACAGTGTCGAAGGGACGCACGAGAGCAGCACCGTCACCGTATAGCCGGGCCAGAATACGCGAAAAGGAGGCAACGACTACAACCTGATCCAACCCCAGGGCGCCATTTCTGGAGTCACTGAGGCTGTGCGAAACTGCCAATGTGTTTCACATCGGCAGGAGTAGACTGCATGCCAAAGGAATCGGCAACGGCGACCATGCAACACCCCGTGAGCTCAATATGGAGGGATTGCAGGCTCGTTCAACAAGGGAGCCCAGCCCGGCTACTGCCCTGGTCGCACATGGATCGACCAGGGATGTTATACACTCGACTCCCACCGCGACCCCAGAAATGGTACAGGACGCGGAGCATGACCGAGATACAACCACGAAGTTTTATTGAGCATCAACCTGGGTGCCAGTACCACTGGCATTCCTAACGAGGACTTCGGGCCAACCGAACGAGGACCTTAGCCAGGTCACTACCTGGGAAGGATCAGACGCCCCGACGACGAGTACATCAACAAGATCGACGGGCACATTAGGGAGCGGCAATGGCCACAGTAACACGACCCAGCGTCGCGTGGACACGTAAGACCGACCCCGCCCGCATTCCGCAACCGGATCGGGTAAGCACCACCACTACGAGAATGGAGCGCGACGACAGGACGCGCCATACGGCAGACGCAGCAACGGCGCCGCGTCGTTCAAACAGGAGGGACGACGCGAACAACGGGATGATGAGCGTGCGAAGGGTTGCAGCCGCCTCAGGAGAGCAGCTGGGTCGAGTGGCGCTCCGAGCACTTGCCGAGGCGCAGGGCAGGGCTCCGCTCATCATCTCCGGAACGACGACGAGGGCGGGCTTGGACTTACTGGCAACCGCCTGGAGCGATTTCGTGGAGACCGACGACGAGACTTACTGTACTAACCAGGGCTGCCCCTCCGATGGGCCCGACGGGTCTTGTAACCACGGGTACTGCACGCTGGCGGAGGTATGGCGCCAACCGTGGCGCATCGAGACTGAGCTGAGCACCAAGAGCCGGCCCAAGAAACGACCGCGCTCGGCCAAGGGCAGCAACCCGATCAGCAAGTTCATGCGCACCGAGCGATACTCCCAGGCTGCAGCGGGGTTCGCACAGCTGCAACGGCAGCTGCACGACTTCGCGGTGACCACAGCGGGCTCAGGGTGCGCCGTGGTGAGACCAGCGTTCATCACGGGTGCCATCGCGAGGGGCATCGGCAGCGGAGGTGTGCCTTGCAATACGCATCGGGACGCGTATCACAACATCGTGCTCGTGCTGACAGGGCGCAAAGTCTTTTACATTGCGCGCCCCGAGACATTCGAGAACGAGGCCGATTGGCGGCGAGGAGGGGACGAGAATGAGCGCTTACTGGCTCGCCCGCTCGATGGCACCGCCAAGGATGTGCCAGCAGAGTGGTTCCGAGCTGAGCTGGGGCCTGGCGACATGCTCTATCTCCCCCTGGACTGGTGGCATGCAGTGCTCAGCGATCCTCACACCGTGATGACGAACGTCTGGACGCAACGAGTGACCAGGCACGCGACACGGGGCGCAGCTGTGGCGGCCCAGAACATCGAGGACAAGCAGAAGTGACGGCCCGAGAGCACCGGCTCGTCAACAACGAACGAGGACAACAAGGCGAACGAGAACAACGGAACGGCGGCCTGAGCGCGCACATACATACCCTGTGGGCATTGCCCACCGGACTACTACTACTACTACTACTACGCATGCACATGGGGCTACATGGGACACATGGGGAATCATCGCGACAGGCTGGCCAACCTGACAGCGCGCGAGAGCATGGGGTGTCGATTGCTGACCGACACGTAACGACCTGCTCAATGGGGCTCGCGGTGCGAGAGAATCCCGGCATTGCATGGGGCGGCGCGTTGTGCACAAGAATAGGCACGGGCGACGAGTCGCTCTTAAACTCAGACTGGGGAGCCAAGCCCGATGGTGGATAGCATGGCGCACCCGAAGCCATCAGTCATGGTAACATGAGGCTGAACTCACCACGACGGGGCAGTGACGATGGGGACACCACCGAGGAACACAGCGCGGGCCGCACGCACGGTACGGCGACTACTGGACGATGCCTTGACAAAACGCGAGTGCGTTCGCTGCATAGTTCAGCGTGCCGGCAGTGCACCCGCGCTGCACAAGATACCAAGCCACGACAGGTGCGGCATCACGTCTGCCGCAACCCTCGTGGGACTAGTGTCCAAACAGGATGGCGCACGCAGTGCAGCCCGCAACGACACGCGAACGGACCTACAAGTCACGATCGCGCCGACACCGACACCGACACCGAGACCAGGATGGCGCACGCAGTGCAGCCCGCAACGACACGCGACCGGACCTACAGGTCACGATCGCGCCGACACCGACACCGAGACCGAGAACACCGAGAATAACTAGTACGACGGGTACGACGATATCGCGAGCGAGACCGACGACTTAGACTACCGACGACCAACCAACCGAGGGCGGCCCATGATGGAGGGGCACACTAGCTTCGGCAGTGCCCTATGAGATCCGGAGCAATCACCGACCCAACCGTCGTACTCGACGGACGAACTACAACTGCGTGACGAGACACTGTAACGTCGCGCATCAACCAACTAATAACAACGAATACTACAACAGCAGCTCGCGACTACAGCCGCCAGAATGGGTTCTCTCAGCATAGTGATGTGATGAGCCGCGCCAGGTGGCCCGGGGCCATGAGACTCGCGGGGCAAGCTATACAGGAGGTGTTACGATTCACTGCGGCGGGACGCGTGACTCGCTATGCGATACACTACGATACACTACGGGACGCTGGACTCGGCTACTGAGAGTCATGCACATGGGCGCGCCTCATGTGTATGTCCGGGCTCGGGCGGCTGGGCCGCGTGTGCGCGATGGGATGCGGCGGGCTGCGCGGGGCGCGGCGTGGCGGCGACTTCGCGAGGGCGCGATGGCGGCTGCCCTCTCGCCGGGTGGGACTCATCTCCGAAGGGGTGCCCGATGGAGTACTTGGTGACGATCGATTGTTCACCTGCCGGTGCGGGGCAGCTCAGCTAGGGAGCCCGCAGGACGCCCCTAGCTGGAGCGGACTACCTAAGCAACTCGGGCACGCGCGTCCGCGGGCACATATGCCGGCAAGACCAGTTTCCCCCGACGCTATCATGGGCGTGCCTCGCCTGTTCGAGGCTTGGGCGGCGGGCCTTCAGGGGGCCGCAGCCCGCTGCCAGGCCACCCTCTCAGCGCCATCGAGGGCGCCAGGGCTCACGAGGTTGGCGATGGCACGGTGCAGCAGTTGATGGAGGTGGCCCGAGGTGGTGTCATCTTCATCGTCGTCCTCAACAGCCGTGCTCCGACTCGCGTCGACATGGGCGGCGAAGGACTTGAAGAGCTTGAACGGGGCGCGGTGGCAGGGCGCCTTGGCAGCTGAGCACCGCTGGGCACAGGATGGGTGCATGGGGAGGCCGCATGCGTGGGCGACGGGCTGGTAGACCGTCTTGCCCAGGTGGCGCTCGAGCCGGCACAGACCCGTCGCGGTGAAGGGGCAGTAGACCTCGCCTTGCACCACCTTCGCCTCGCACATCTTCTCCAGCACCGGTTGGAGGATCATGTACGCCTGGCCCTGATCCAGCACTCGATGGTCATGGTCATCACGCCAGGGGTCGAAGTCCTCTTCCTCGATCGGGCCAGACTCGTTGAAATTGACGATGCCTCCTTGACGATCATCGTCACCTGGGGTACCTGCGGCAGAGACGGCAGGCAGACGG